>JAEEGK010009913.1_pt1 | contig 22086 bp, 16 predicted proteins | sample 8958771 | NCBI WGS metagenome assembly JAEEGK01 (sample SAMN16246547, study PRJNA631951) | gut metagenome | biome: gut microbiome; feature: rumen; material: SC-attached | host: Bos | place: Iran: Karaj | collected 2018-10 | reverse complement strand
GCACTCATATTGTGATTAATAACCATAATAATCTCCTTATAGTTAGGTTATAAGATAAAACACATTGGTGGGTTTAAAACCACAACGTGGTTTATCTCACGGGTTTCCACCACCCTTATACTTGATTTTCGGGCTGCTGAAAAAAAAGTTTAGGAAAAATTAAATATTTTTTTTATTTTTTTGTGTTATAATAATGCTATGGATTATTTATTAATGGGCCTTGCAGTTTGTGTAATAATCGCACTGATTGCCTGGTATATAAAATATTTTAATAGAAAAAATCAGAAAACATCCCGCCAGAAGGTGATGCAGCCGGTAAAATGTCCGCTATGTGACTCAAATTTGTACGTAGGAGAGAACATTATTTCAAAAGTTTATCGTCCTATGAATGTTCCCGATCAGCTTATGATTGTTATGGGCTGCCCTCACTGCTATCCCCGTTGTGAGCCAGGCGTAAAACGAATCTGTCCGGTGTGCCACAAGGAAGTTGCACAGGATCAAAGCCTTACAGCCCGTCTTTTCAATAAAGCTCTAGGAAAAAAACATGTGCATGTAGTCGGCTGTTCAAACTGCCACCGCCCTCGTGCCGATTAATTCTTGAATTATCCCAATTATCATTTATAATAAATTCAAATGTATAATTAACGGGAGAAGCTTTATGCGAAAAAAACTAACTGCGACTTTCTTTTCAATTCTATTTTATTCCATCCTAATTTGCGGAGCTCTGGGACTAGTTTCATGTAAATCTGATACCGCTCATGAAAGTCAGATATCTTTTTCGATTCCGAAAGAAGTTATTAGGAGAACTGCAATTCGAGCAGAGAAAGGAAAAGATGATTTAGGCGGAGATATAAAAGATTATTCAATATTTCTTTCTGTGAAACTGGTTAGTCCTGATGAAAAGATAATTCAATTTCTGGAAGAAGAAAAACTAAAATCTGAATGGGATGAATTCTTCAACAGGGAATCAGGTAATGATGGATATGAAGTTCGTTTTGAAAATGTTGTTATAGGAACAGAACTTTATGTTGATGTTGCTATATTAGAAGATTTTGCTGGTGAAAAGGATGAAACATATAGAGGAAAATCATCTCTGTTTATAATCAAAGAAGGAGAAAACTCTATTTCTGTTCAGTTGAAAGAAGTGAAATATGCTGCTGATGAAGAGGGAACAATTGATTCTGATTTAGAATATGCTCCACTTACTGTAGAAATAAATAAGGCAGAACTTTCTGTTTTTGGTGATACGATTGAACTCCAGACAAAAGATGAAGATGGCAATATTATTTCTGATGTAGATTATGAAGTTTCTCTTTTCTATAATGGAACAAAATTGGATTCTGATTACTTAAAAAGAACCGGTTCAGAAGTCAAAATTGAAGAACTTGAAGCTATTGGAAGATATAGAATTTATGTTGTTGCAATCTATATGAAAGAGGGTGTAGTTCCAGTTATTGGAACTCAGAGTTTTGATGTAGATGTAATACTTCCAACTGAGTTATATGTTAGTTCAGAAGGCAATGAGGCAAATTCTGGTTTATCTGCAGACAATACCGTTCCATCTTTAGAGTCTGCTTGTAAGCTTATTGGAAAGTACAGTTTTAAGAGTGAGGAATTAATTGATTGGACCATTAATGTGTCTGGAATATTAAATGAACATCAAATTCTTGATATGAAAAAAGCAAAAACTATTACTATACAAGGTGTTTCTAATGCGGAAATAAATGCTAATGCAAATGAAGACAATCAATATAGTACTATTGAAATTAAACCAGAATGTTGTCCTGTTATAATACGCAATATAACAATTACTGGTGGGTATTCTTATAATGGTGGGGGAATATATGCAGAATCTGATCTAACTATTGGAGATGGAGTTTTGATTACTGGAAATCATGCTACTAGTTGTGGTGGAGGTATTTATTCTAATTCAATTCTTAAAATTGCAGGTGGTGTAATTACAAATAATATCGCTGAATATGGTGGTGGAGGAGTTTATTCTGAAATAGAAATGTATATGTATGGAGATGCTGTTATTGGTGATAGAGAAGCTATAGCATCTGCTGTATACGATTTGGAATTACCAGAAAATAATTCATATGGAAATTTGTGTCTTAATTCAGAGAACAGTACATATTCTGGTGGCGGTGGAGTAAATTGTAAGCGCTTGTATTTAGGTTATTCTGGTAAAGATAATGAAGGTCATTTAATAGAATCAGAGCTTTCTGGTGGTATATATCATAATTATGCAGTTTATAATGGTGGAGGAATATATATTGATTCATGGAATAATATGTCTATGAATAGTGGTAATATTGCATATAATTCTGCTGCTGAAAAAGGAAATGGAATTTGGTTGACATCAAGAGATGGTGCGTTAGGAGTAAGTGGTACTGCGGAAATTTCTGCAACTAATGATGTTTATTTAGATTATCAACAAAGTGGATCTGATACATATAGTGCATGTATTGTAATAGAAGGGGCTCTTTCTAAAGAATCTGTTGCAACTATAACACCAGGCACTTATACAAGTTTCCAGATTTTAAAAATTTCAGAAGAAGTGACTGATATTGAAATTAATGATGTGAAATCGAAGTTTACAATAAATGGTGATGGCGGATACTTTATTGATAATGATGGTTATTTGACTACGAATTAATGTATGGAGTGTTATCATGAAATATTTAAAAGCAATAAAATTTAGCGGACTACTTTTTAGCTTAATTTGTTTTTTTGGATGTTCAGGAATGTCTGAAAAAAAATCGGATGTACAAAATGACAATTTCATAATTCGAGGTTCAGTGTCTTTACAACAGGAATCTAAATCTGTTGGAAGGGCTGCATATCCTTCATTTGAAATTATAAATGAAATAAAATGGAGTGTAACTGCTGTTTGTGACGATGAAACTGTTGCTCCAATTGAGTCTGAATGTACGGATGAAGGTAATTTTAATATCCAGATACCACTCGAAGGTGTGTGGTCATTTTCTGCTGTTGGAAGAACTGGTGATACAATTGTAATGCAAAGTATTACACCTGTAGAAGTATATGTTGAGAAATTAGTTAGAGGTTTTGAATTAGAACCTATCTCTATTATTGTATATCCAGTATGCCTGGAAGATTATACTGGTTCAATTAAACTGCAATTTCATGATGAAACTGAAGAATTTGGACCTGTTTCAAAAATTAAGTTTTCATTTACTGATCAGGTTATAGAAAATGGAGAAATTTTATTCAATGAGAAAAAAGTTGCCAACTTCGAGATTGATGAAATTCCTGCAGGTCTTCATAATGTGATTTTTGATTTTTTCAATCAGGATAATATAAGGATTAGTTCTTATGTAGATACTATTGTTATATTTAGCGGTTTTGAAACTAATACATGGCAAAAAAGTGGTAATAATACATTTATACTGATGGATGAATTGTTTTATAACTTTGAAGAAACAGATCTTCCTTCTGATTTCGAATATCCAATAGTTTTATGGAATAAAAAAGACAGTGCTGAAGGTGGAACAACAGGAACCTGGTCTTCTTCTGTTGGATATGCACTTTTCTCTCAGATTTCTGAAAATATAAAACTTGAAGATGGAGTTCTGTTTGGAAAGAATATCAATAATTTCTGGTTTGATGATAAAAATCTTAAAATTTACGTTTCTGAACCTGTAGGTAATGAAATTTATCTCTTTAGTTATCCAAGCTATGCAGGATATGAAGTTGGAAAATATATACCTGTAGATGTTTCTGCTTCTCCTGCTTGTATTTATGATGGAAATATCTGGTTTGTAACTGTAATTGATAATACATATAGAATTTCTAAACTAATAAATGGAAAATTGGAATCTTATTCAATCTGCAATTCAGATAATACAGAAATACAATTTTCATCTAACATTCCTGAGTCTCAGGATGTTAGAGCTTCTCTAAAACTGTGTGCTGATTCTGAATATATTTATGCTTTATATTCCTATCAGAATAAAGTTACATATAAGGATGAATGGAATAATGACTGTTCATATATTCAGGATTGTACGTTTGAACTTACAAAATTTGCAATTTCAGATAATGATAAAAAACTGATAAAACTTGCGGAGTGTGAAGTTACGGCAGTTGAAGATTTTGAAATTACTGCAGAAGAACAAACTAGTATTTTTGATGGTGATTTTAAGATAAACGATTTTATGGTTATAAAAGAATCTGATAATGAAACGTCTCTTTATGCACTTCTTTGTGATGAGCCTGTTCGGGGAGGGATTGCAAAATTCAAAAGTACAATTACTGAAGGAAATCATACTTTAGAATTAGGAACTATTAATTCTCGTAAATTGTATGGCTGGTGGTATTCTGATACTGTTGCTGCTGATCTTGAAGAATTACGTGAAGCTGCACAGGCTGTTGATGAACTGGATAATACCCATCAATTACAATTTAGAACTCGATATAGCATAAGTCAACTAAAGGGGCGAAATCCATTTGAACTTGCTTCATTAGGTGATGCTACCATAACTGATTATATAAGAGGGCAATGGGCTGAGAATGAACAATACTATGGACCTGTGGATGAAACGGCAATTTTAAATGCATTAGTTCCGGTTAACGAAATAATTGCAAGAATAAGAGAGGCTGCATCAGCTCAAACAGTTATGTATGCGCCACAAAAGTTTATAGCTCGTAAACCTGATGAATTAATAATTGCAGAAGAAGATGGATATGGATACGATGATAATACAAATAGAGTTTATTCTTTGAACCTTAGAACATTATCTGTTACAAAAACAACCGTTAATGTTTCATTTAATGGTTACATGGAGTCTGGTTATCATAGTTTCTAGGATTCAGACGCTATTATGAAAAGAAACTCGGCTCCGTTAATCTCCGTCTGCATCCCTGTGTACAATACGGAAGCTTATCTTGCGCAGTGCCTTAGGTCGGTTATTGCGCAGGATTTTGCGGAGTTTGAAATTGTTGTGGTGAATGATGCCAGTTGCGGAACTGATGAACGGGGCTTTTCCTGCAAGAAAATCGTAAAGCTTGTTCAAAAAGAAAGTAATCGGATTCGAAAAAAAAAGGGGCTTTCTCCTGTTGAAATCACTTATATTGAAAATCAAACAAATTTACAGACTGTAGAAACCCGGCGAATTCTTGTAGAGGCTGCCAGGGGAAAATATATCACCATGTTGGATAGTGATGATGAATTGCTTCCTGGTGCACTTTCTGATTTATATTCTGCAGCAAAGGAATCTCAATCAGATATTGTACATGGTGCAATGAATCTTAAAGCCTGTTCGGAGATTTCTCAAAAATCAATAGAAGAACTACAGATAGGGGTAAATCTGCAGAGTCCTAAGCTATCTGAAAATCAGATTATCAATTGCTTTTTAAATCAGGAGCATTCCGGTTATCTTTGTGCGAAGCTTATAGACCGTGAGGTTTATCTGCGGGCTTTCAATCATATTCCATTTACAAAATGTGTTATGGCAGATGATTATCTGATTTATTTTTTTATTGCTTTGGAGGCAAAATCATATATCAGCATCAAAACGCCGGTTTATCTCTATAATATTGGGCTTGGAATTTCTTCAAATACTCAGATAACTACTATGGCTCGGTGGGAGCAGATTTGTTCTGCTGCAAATGTTTTTACGGTAATTTTTGATGAAATTGCTAATCTTCCACAGGGAGCTTTTACTGAAAATCAGATGGATAAAATCCGTACAGCCTGCCGTCATTATATCAAAAATAATATTTCTCAGTTAGAAACTGCTGTTTCCCCAGAAATTCATGCGCAGGCTTATGATTTACTCTGTGATTACTGGGGAGAAGACTTCGTACAAGAGTTTTCAGTCAATAAAATTTGACTTTCACCTATTATACTTTATACTTATAAGTAGGAGTGGAGTCGATAACAAACTGTTATTATTTTTTTTCTTTACATAGTGAGGCATTATTATGGAAGAGCAGATTTTAAAGACTGAAGGAAAATCCAAGAAAAAAAGGGAGAAAAAACAGAGAAAAGAATCACTCCTATTAAAATATGGTGTTATAGCTTTTTTAGAAATTCTCACATTTATTTCAGTTTTTCTTGTTTTTATTTCACGTAATATTAAGGCGCCAATTAAAAGTATTTATGATGAGTCAGTTGAATACTTTCTTGATTCTGCTATAGATAACGTAAAAACCTGGTTTGGAAATCAGGTAACGTTATTGGAGGTTTTTCAGCGGGCCATTGTAGATCCTGTAGATAATCCTGAGCATATCAAGCAGAGAGTAAAAACAGTTCCTAAGCCTGATGGTTTTGAATATTGTATGGTTTTCTGGGATACAAACCATGATGCAAAGGATGGCGGACCAGAAACCTTCAATACAAAAGGCGGAACTTCTGTAGCCGGTATTTTACAGAAGGAATACTATGTAAATCATAAAAAAGACAATGTTTCTATATGGCTTGAATCTCCACGAATGGCAGCTGCTGGTGGTTATACAATGCCTCTTTTTGTAAAATCAGATTTTATTGATGAAAAAACTGGTGAAGAAATTACTGGTGGTTGTGTAGGCTTCCTTGAACTTGAACCTATTAATTCACTTGGAAAAACATTTTTTAAAACAGGACGAATTTCTGTTTATGATGATGCAAATGGGCTCCGAGCTGGAGAGGATATTCTTGGTGAATCTGATGTAGAACATCTTCAGGTATATACTAGAACCTTTGCCTTAAACAATAAGGTTTGGAAAATAATTGCTACTGTTGAAAAACGCGAATTGGAAGAGATTGCAAATTATATGCAGAATGTATCTTTGGCAGGAGGATTCTTGATTGCATTTGTCTTAATGATTCTGGAACTTTTTATTATCCGAACAATTATTGTTAAGTTCTCTTCAATCAAAAATAATATTGATGACCTTAATACAGGTGATAAAGACCTTACAAAACGTCTTACAATTTATCACAATAATGAAATCTCTCAGGTAAAGAAATCTGTTAATGTATTCTTAAATACAGTCCACGAAACTGTTACTGAAATTGGTAATGCAAACTTTAACCTTAAAGAGACCTTCGGAAGTGTAAAGCTTCAGCTTGATGAAACGAAAAATCAGATGGACAACATTGCAAGTGAAATTCAGGCTGCAACAACAACTCTTGAGGCAGAGGATAAGAGCGTAACTGATACCAGTGAACTTGTTGCACAGATTTCTTCAAACATCAGAACCCTTAATCAGATGATTGATTCTCAGGTAGAAGCTATTACTCAGGCTAGTGCTGGAATTGAGCAAATGATTGGAAATATTCAGTCTATTACTAGTTCGATTGATAAGATGGCTGGTGAGTTTACAGAGCTTAATGCTGCAACTGCTGAAGGTATTGAGAAGAACCGTATTGTAAACGAACTTCTTAATTCAGTTCTTGCACAGAGTAAAACTCTTCAGGATACAAACATGGTTATTGCCAGCATTTCTTCTCAGACAAACCTTCTTTCTATGAATGCCATGATTGAGTCTGCTCATGCGGGTGAAGCCGGTAAGGGATTCGCTGTCGTTGCTGAGGAAATCCGTAAGCTTGCTGATACTTCTGCTACCCAGTCTAAGAGTATTGGTGAAAACCTTAAACTGATTGCGGCAAATATTCAGAAGGTAGTAGAAAGTGCTGATTTGAGTAAGGCTAGTTTTGAAATTGTATCTGATAAGACAAATAATACTTCTGATCTGGTTTACTCAATTAAGAAAGCAACTGAAGAGCAGAGTGAAGGTTCTAAGAACCTGCTCGAAACCCTTACAAAGATGAATAATATTTCTGTGAGCGTTCAGCGTTCAAGTAAGAAAATTGAAGATCGGGCACTTTCTGTTCTTGATGCTATTGCAAGTCTTAAAGAGTCATCAAAGAATATGGCTCAGAACTTCAATAAGATTGTATCAACAACTGAGGTTACACAAAATACAACTCAGAACCTGCACAAGCTTACTGAAGACATGACAAACGCAGTTGATGATATTTCAGAGCGTATTGACGAATTTAAAGTATAGTCGGATAAGAGGTGCGCTTCACAGAAACGCACCTCTTTTTTTTTTATTGCAAAATCATGTAATATCTGTTTATGAATATTATCGTAGTTGGCAGTGGTGGTCGTGAGCACACTATCTGCTGGAAAATTGCTCAGAGTCCTGTTGTTGATAAAGTAGTTGTTGTTCCTGGAAACGGAGGCACTGCTTACGAGTCAAAATGTGTAAATGTAAATCCTAAAAATTGTGATTACATTAAAGAGGGCGAAAACCCTTATGTTGCAATTGCAAAACACGAAAACTGCCGTATGGCTGTAATTGGACCGGAAGATCCTCTTGCTGAAGGTCTTGCTGATGAGTTCTGGAAGGCTGACATTCCTTGTGTTGGTCCAAAGAAAGCTGCTGCTCAGCTTGAAGCAAGTAAAGACCTCTCTAAAAAATTCATGAAAGAATACGGTGTAGCTTGTCCTGCAAGTGAAACCTTCACAAATAAAGATGAAGCCTGTGAATATATTAAAAAGCACGGAGCCCCAATTGTTGTTAAGGCTGATGGCCTTGCAGCTGGTAAAGGTGTAGTTGTTGCCGCTACTGTAGAACAGGCTCTACAGGCTGTTGAAGATATGATGGGCAACGGTAAAGTAGGTGCTGCAGGTAAAAAGCTTGTAATTGAAGAGTATCTTGAAGGTGTTGAGATTTCTGTACTTGCTGCAGTATCTGTAACTCCTGAATATGCTGTAAGCGGAAATGCTACAATTGTTCCATTCCTTCCTGCACGTGACCACAAACGTCTTTTGGACGGTGCTAAAGGTCCTAATACTGGTGGAATGGGTGCTGTTTGTCCTCTTGAAGATGTAACAGATAAAACAATGAAGCAGTTTGATAAGGATATTCTTCAGCCAACATTGAAAGGACTTATTAAAGAAAAGTTTGATTACCGCGGATTTATTTTCTTTGGAGTTATGCTTACAAGTAAAGGTCCAAAGCTTCTTGAATATAATGTTCGTCTTGGAGATCCTGAAACTCAGGCTGTTCTTCCACTTATGGACTTTGACTTTACTTCTATGTGTACTGCTATTTTGAATGGAACTCTTAAGGATTTCGAATTCAAATGGCTGCCAGGTTATCAGGTTGCACCAGTAATGGTTAGCGGTGGATATCCGGAAGCATACGAAAAGGGTAAGGAAATTACTTTCAACAAACCGCTCTTAAACGCAAGTACTGCAAAAGTATTTGTTGCCGGTGCTGTTGAAGGACGTCGTGGAGATGGAGACATCCTCACAAGCGGTGGACGTGTTCTTGCCTGCAGTGCTTACGGCTCATCTTTCAAGGAAGCATGGGAAAAAGCATATCAGGGAATAAGCGCAATTAAGTTTGACGGTGCATTCTTCCGAAAGGATATTGGTCTTCCGGGAGCTGCAGAGAGCGGAAAGCTCTAATAGAGATGCTGAACCTGATTCAGCATGATGTGTTACCCCGATTCTGAGCTTGTTTCAGAATCGGGGTCTTTTTTTATAGATATTTGATAAGTTCTGAACGAACTGCATCAAGACGGTTGTCACTTAATCCAAAGTCCATCTGGCGATAACTCCAGGCTGCACGACCGATTCCGTGGTTGTTGAAAACTGTTGAAATCAGCTTATACCATTCAAGAGTGTCTTCTGGAGTTGCCTTTTCGATGACTCCGTATTCACCGCAATAAAGCAGAACGTTTCTGTCTTCTGCAACCTTTACAGCTTCTGCAAAAATTGTTTCGAAGTAAGAAACATCAACAGTCGCATCAGGAGAAAAAGCTCCGAAAGCTGTTCCAATCTGACCAACCTTTTCTGAAGTCATTTTAATATAATCTGAAAATTTTGATTTAAGAGGGAATCTGAAATCAGGATTCATTTTCTGTCCAACCCAAGGTGCACCCTGATGTGTAAACAACAGCGGTTCATAGCAGTGGAAGTTATATACGATGTTTTCGTCGTATGGTTCGTCCAGGTCTTTTACAGATGCCAGAGAATTGTTCCAGTAGCTTCCTACCAGGATTTTTGTTGCTGGTGCAATCTTTCTGATTCGTTCAATACAAGTCTTTGCAATTGCATTCCACTTTTTGCAGTAAGCCTGATCAGTAACTTCATTCAAAAGTTCAAAACAGATTTCGTTATTTGATCCTGCAAAAATATCCTTAAAGCTTTCTGCAAGTGACTCCCAGAGTTTATAAAAACGTTCCTGGAGTTTTTCATCATCAAAAAAGCCTGATTCCTGATAACCGATATCAAAAGAAAATCCGCAGGTTTTATGAAGGTCCAGAATCATGTTGAGGTTATTTGTCTTACACCATTCAGCAGCTTTTCGGATTCTTTCATAGCCTTTTTCAAGTTTCTGTCCGTCACCATTTTCTACAAGTTCATAATCAATCGGCAATCGGATATGATCCAGTCCCCAGTCAGCAATTGTCTTAAAATCTTCTTCCTTAATGAAAGTATCATAACGTTCTTCTGTATGATTACACTGAGAAAACCAGCCACCAAGATTTACGCCGTGCATAAAGCCTTTAAATTGTTTCATAAAATAAAAAACTCCTATGGAATTGATTATGTGCATAAAACACAGAATGTTTCCATAGGAGTTTAATAGGGTGATTTTCTTATTTTACTGAACGCTATATAAAAGGTCTTCGTAGCTTGGGAATGGTTTGTATTCTTCGCCGAGGAGTGGTTCAATCTGGTCGGCGATGGCGCGAACATCTTCCATTGCTGGGATTACAACCTTTGCATAAGCGTGTGCACGCTGCATGAGGTCTGCAATTGCGCGGGTTTCTTCGTGTTTCTTTGCGAGAAGGTCTGCCTTGTTTGAAAGGTCGTTTACGAGGATATTTAATTCCTTCATAAGCTTAAGACCTGCATCGCAGAGGTTGAAAACGCGCTGCATCTTGAATTCTGTGTCTGCAAGTACATTCAGATATTTGAAAGCTGCAGGGATGATGTCTTTGTGAACCATCTCGAGCATTGTGTTTGATTCAATGTTCATTACCTGGCAGTATTTTTCGAGCTTAATGTCGTAGTGGCTCTTCATTTCTTCTGGTGTATAAATACCGAGTCTTGTGAAGAGGTCGATGTTTTTCTGGTCTACGTAATGCTCGATAGCCTTAGGTGTTGTGCGGTAATTCTTGAGACCGCGTTTTTCTGCTTCTTCAATCCATTCCTGACCGTAGCCGTTTCCGTTGAAGAGGATACGCCAGTGTGCTGTGATTTCTCGCTTAATGAGTTTTTCGAGGTCTTCGTCGAAGTTCTTAGACTGTTCGAGTTCATCTGCAAAGGCGCGGAGTGTATCTGCAAGAATTGCGTTCAAAATTGTGTTTGGACCGCTGATAGAAAGTGCACTTCCTACTGAACGGAACTCAAAACGGTTTCCTGTAAAGGCAAATGGAGAAGTTCGGTTGCGGTCTGTAGAATCCTTTGGAATTGGAGGAAGTACATCTGCACCGATTGTCATTTTTCCGCCGGTCTTTCCGCTGTAGTCGGTACCGTCCTTAATTGCCTTAAGGATTGCATCTAGTTCGTCACCAACGTAAATTGACATGATTGCTGGAGGCGCTTCATTTGCTCCAAGACGGTGATCGTTTCCGGCACTTGCAACTGAGTAGCGGAGAAGATCCTGATTATCATCTACAGCTTTAATAACAGCTGTGAGGAACAGGAGGAACTGTGCATTGTCGCGTGGAGTTTTTCCTGGTGCAAAAAGATTTTCACCGAGGTCTGTTGCAATAGACCAGTTGTTATGTTTACCGCTTCCGTTTACTCCTTTGAATGGCTTTTCGTGGAGAAGGCAGATAAGGCCGTGACGGCGTGCTACCTTTTTCATGATTTCCATTGTGAGCTGATTCTGGTCTGCGGCGAGATTACTTGTAGTAAAAATTGGAGCCATTTCGTGCTGAGCTGGAGCGGCTTCGTTGTGTTCAGTTTTTGCGTAGATTCCAAGCTTCCAGAGTTCTTCGTTCAAATCTTCCATGTATTTGATTACACGAGGTTTGATTGCTGCGAAGTACTGGTCGTCCATTTCCTGACCTTTTACAGGGCGTGCACCAAAGAGTGTACGGCCGCACATCTTAAGGTCCTTGCGTTTCTGATAAAGTTTTTCGTCTACAAGGAAGTATTCCTGCTCTGGCCCCATAGTTGTTGTAACGTGCTTTGCTTTATTTCCGAAAAGCTTAAGTACGCGAAGGCTCTGCTCGTTGATAGATTCCATTGAGCGGAGGAGTGGGGTCTTTTTATCGAGAGCCTCACCGTTATAAGAACAGAAGGCTGTCGGAATACAGAGTGTGTGATCTTTTACAAAAGGATAAGAAGTTGGGTCCCATACAGTGTAACCGCGGGCTTCGAATGTAGAACGCTTACCACCATTCGGGAAGCTTGAAGCATCAGGTTCACCCTTAATCAGCTCTTTTCCGCTGAAACTCATTATGATTTTTCCTTCATCTGCAGGAGAGAGGAAGGAGTCGTGTTTTTCTGCTGTAATACCAGTAAGTGGCTGGAACCAGTGAGAGTAGTGTGTAGCGCCTTTAGAGATTGCCCAGTTTTTCATGGCTTCTGCAATCTGATTTGCAGCTTCAAGGTCGAGCGGAGTTCCCTCTTCCATTGTATGCTTAAGTGCCTTGTAAGTTTGTGAAGGCAGCATTTCTTTCATTACAGTCTGGTTAAATACAAGACATCCAAAAAGTTCAGGAACATTTGTGTTTGACATGAGGAACTCCAGGTCGCGCGTCGTTGCGCTTTTTAGTGGATCCTGAAACACAGGGAGCGAGTCTCCGAGCAGCTATGCTGCGAAGGGTTCAGGATTTTCTTTAATTTTACTGAATTACTGCGACAGTTTCAACTTTTTGGCTTTTAAATCCTGCTTACACTCATACATCTTTTTATCAGCATGTTCGAATAGGCGCATAAAGCCTTTTTCTTCTAAGGTTGAATAATCTGCAAAGCCGAAGGCAACAATAACACCCCCGTTTTTAAGATTATTATCAATAGTTTGATTAAATTCTATAAGAATTTTGTCACGGTTTTTATAATCATCTCCAGAAAGGAAGACAACGAATTCATCACCACCGATACGATAAACCGGGCTGTGTTTAAAACTGTTACAGATAAGTGAACAGCCTTCCTGAATGTATTTATCGCCGGCATCATGCCCAAGGGTATCGTTTGTTATTTTTAAATCATTCAAATCAAAAACAGCAAGTCCAAAATCCTGCAGGAAACCGTCTTCGATTTTCTGTTCAAAACTTCCTACATCTTCCAGATATGCCATTTTATTTTTTACGCCAGTAAGTGGATCTGAATAGGCCATCTTACGTGTTTTTCCGAGCTCAAGTTCCTGAATCTCTTCAACCTTGAGAATTGATTCCAGCTGTTCACGACGGGCATCTTTTTCATCTTCAAGAACGAAAGTATGAAGCAGACAGGTTCCAAGCAGACAACCGATTGAATAGTACGGTACATATGGATCAATTGCCTGAAGAGTGATAAAGATAATCATATTCAGACAGAATATTCCGATAGCTTCATGTCTTCGTTTTATGATTCCTTCTGTTTTGATGATTACCCTAATCATATAGATTTCAAGAATTACACATAAAAATACCTGGGTTGCAAGATTTATGTTTCTGGCACAGGAAGTATGATAGCTTCCGTCTTCTTCAAACCAGAATGCAATAGGAACAAACAGATTGATTATCAGAACAACTAACTGGACAATCAGAAATATTCGACCCATCCAGAGAAAAATCTTTGAAAAGAGATTGTTTTCTTTCAGATAAAGAATTACATATTGGATCCAGAATAAAACTGAGAATGCCATGATAACAAAATACAAAGTTGTTTCTATAAAGTTGATTACTTTAATATTCAGAATGTATAGAGGAGACCATAAAATATCTGCGATGTAGAAGGCAGCAACACTAATTAAAAAGCGTTTGTAAGCCCTGTGTGCGTCATCAAGTTTTTTGTATGAGGTTTTTACTAAGATTGAAAAATTGATAATAAAAAGTATCAGAATTGCAAGAATTCCGATGCTTGAATAATACATATCTGAAATCTCCCTCTTTAGATGATCGTATATTCAATTATAAAACGTTTTACAGTTTTTTAACAGAAAAAAAAGAACTATATAGAAATAAATGAAATCAGTTTTTCAGGGGTTAAATCATAAGCCTGATCCCCGATTTTACGGGCTGCCAGCGCATGATGTTCAGCTGCGGTGATTGCTGCATCTTTTGCTGTGTATCCCTGTGCGAGAAGGGCTGCTGTAAGACCAGCAAGAATATCGCCGCTGCCACCTTTTGCAAGGCTCTGAGGACCGTCTGCGACTACAAAACATTCCTCTCCCGAAATAATAAACGTGTTCGCACTTTTAATAATCACCGTAGTTTCAGGAAAGCGTTTAGTTATGATTTTACCCAGTTCAATTTTCTTTTCCGGATTTTCAGCAAGAGAAGAAACTGATATTTCTTCGCCGGTGAGGTTTTTAATCAGCGTTGAAAATTCTGCAAGGTGTGGTGTAAGTACGATTCTTACTCCAACAATTATGTTGAGTTCTTCGAGAAGGGCCGGGAACTCTGGAGCTGTTATAAATCCGGCATCGAAAACAGCTGCAGGAGATTTCTGAGTAGTGAACCACTCTTTAATCTGCTGAGCGGCAGTTTCGGAGAACTCTGTAAATCCTGAACCGATTGCGATCGCAGACGCTTTCTTTGGAATTGAATCTGCAATCATCAGTGAAGGTGAAATTTTAAATTGTGAAAGATTTGAGTCTTTTACAGGAAGCAGTGAAGTTAGTCCGCTTCCAAAATTCATTGCTGTGGTTGCTGCTAAAATTGCGGCTCCTGCCTTTTCACCGCAGAAAACAACAGTATGCCCGTATGTTCCTTTGTGGGCGGCACGGTTTTTGCGGAGTGGAAGGGTGATATCAGATTCTTCGACGAGTTGACAGCAAGCTTCTGGTGTTTCGAGTTTTTCTCGGGCAATTCCAATGTCTTTTACTATTATTTTTCCGCAGACAGCTTTTGCCTTATCAGAATAAAGAGAATGTTTTTGTTCTCCCATTGTGATTGTATAGTCAGCATTAAAATATAGACCTGAAGGAATGTCACAGGCTATTTTGACGGCATCTGCTTTGTTTGCTTCATCAAGAAGATTTTTTACAGTTTCTGAGAGTTCACCGTGGAAGCCGGTGCCGTAAATACAGTCGAGGATGATTTGTGGTCGGCCACTCAACCACCGTTCGCCGTCGATTATTTCAATATCCAGGCGTTTGCACATTTCATACTGAACTTTTGCTTCTTCGGCAGAAGGAGGTTCTATGCAGATAACCGAAATGTCACATTTATTTTGCAGAAGTCTTGCAGCAGCATAGCCGTCGCCACCGTTATTTCCTTTTCCACATAAAATAACAACCCGCTCAGGTGCAAAATCCAGAATAAACTCAGCAAGCGACCGTGCCGCATTTTCCATCATCAAAAACTGCGGTACGGCATATTTTTCTTTTGCGAGTTTTTCAAGCTGTGCGGGATTTGTGAATATGGGCTGCATAATCAGTCAAAGATTTCTTTGAAAGCATTTCCAATATCTTTTCCGGCTTTTTTAAGTTCTTTTCCAGCTTTCTTTGCGCCGTCTTTAATTGCTTCCTTGTCTTTTTCAGCTTCTTTTTTAGCCTTAGACTTTTTCTTATCGAGCTTTTTCTTTGTACGGTCGATTTTTCTGTTAAGAGCAGCTTCGCTCATATCTGCATATTCGCCGGTACGTGTCTTCATTTTTGTAAGTTCGAGTTCAAGTGCTACGATTTCTTTTGTAAGAGCTCCATCAACTGCAAACATTGCAGGCTGAATAGTCATAAGGGCAGCAAGAACAACTGCGAGTCTTTTAGTTGATTTTTTCATAATTATTTTGTCTCCTGTTTTTTTGAAATTCTCCAGCTGATAATTGCATAAGTAACGGCAAATACCATCATCAAAATGCAAAGAATCTGACCGGTAGAAATATTTAAAAGTGATGTAGTTGTATAAATTGGGGCATTTGCATCTTTTGCAATTCTGTAGCCAAGGTCTGCATCTGGTTCACGGAAATATTCAATAAAGAAGCGGAATATTCCATAACCGCCTGAATAAATTGCTGCGAGCATACCGTCAAATTTTTTGTGTTTGCGGACAAACCAGATTATAAGCCAGAGAACAATACCTTCAAAGAAAGCTTCATAAAGCTGACTTGGATGGCGCGGAAGATTTACAAGTCCACTTGCTGTAATATTCATTCCGATTTTTGCAGCAAAGTTCTGAACCCAGGAAAGGTTGGAAGAAAAACGTTCTGCATCAGGGAATACCATTCCCCATGGCATTGTTGTAATTCGGCCATAAAGCTCGCCATTTAAGAAATTACCAAGACGTCCAAAGGTATAACCGAGCGGAATAGCGCAAACCATAGCGTCACAATATTTAAGTAAGGAACGTTTCTTGAATTTACACCAGACAACCATTCCCAAAAATCCACCGACAAAACCACCATGGTAAGACATTCCCTGTAATCCTGTAAAAGAACCATTTGAATCAAAAGGCCAGAAAATAAGCCATGGCTTATGGCGGTAGAGTCCGCTTGTATCATAAATCAGAGTTGAGAAAATGCGCGCTCCAATCAAAAGGAAAATAATTCCTGTAAAAATAAAACTGAACAAATCATCTTCAGTAGTTTTGATTTTGGGAGTATCCAGGGCACCTTCTTTCCAGACTTTCTTCAAAAGAAAATATGCAGTTGCAAAGGCAACGGCATACATAAGCCCATACCAGCGCAAGAGTTCAAGAAATTTCACACCTGGGAAAATCTGAGGGTGAATCCATGATGGGTAATCGATGTATAAAAACATTTTTAAGTCCTTTTATAATTTAAAGCCCTGCTGAGTTGCCTTTATCAGTTTAGACTTAAGCAGATTATTTTCCTTTCGGAGTTGAGTGATTTCATATTGCTGAGTTTTAATCATTTCTGCAAGTTCACTGATGCTCAAAGAACCGCTGGAAACAATATCATCAATTCCAGAAAGACGGAAATTGAAGTCTTCATTTGCATCGTCTTCAACTTCCTGGAAATTGTCATTAAAACTATCCGGATTAAAGTCTGTGTCAAACTCGTGCGGAGGTGTAGAAATCACCTTATCAGCAATGCGGTATATTGCCTGACCCAAAAGCGACTGAGGTTTATAAACAACAACAGGCAGCTGAGAAGCAAGAGCCTTATCCTGAAGCATATCGCGGTACATAAGACCAAGATATTCAATTTCAAGACCAAGATACTGATTACAAGATGATTTGATTCTTGAAGCACGATCAGCGTCTTTAGGATCTTCAATCATATTCATTACAAGGCGAGGACGGAACTGCTGCATACGGTTAATGAATGTCTGAGTTGTCTGAGGATCATGCTGAGCGAGTCCCTGAATCAGTTGTGGAATATATAATTTCTGCATGGTTGCAGAATCTTTTTTCAGTTCATCAAGGTATGCACGTCCTGGAGTTCCTTTTTTGAAAGTTGTGTATAAAAGTCGGAATACAGCATTCTTCAGGAACAGATATCCGTTTAAAGTTGCAGTAACAGCAGGAGCTGAAACAATAATGCCCTGAGGAGAAAGAAGGAACATATCAAGAATAAACTGATGAGTTCCTGCACCGAGGTCCAGAATCACATAATCACAATCAATATTCTTAAGGTTCCGGATAAGTTTAACCTTCTGAAGATGCTTAAGAGAGGTGAGGTCTGGAATCTGGCTGTCACCGGCTATAAAACTGACATTCTGATAGTCAGTCGGCTGAATTATTTCGCGAAAATCATTTTTATCTGTAAACCAGGAACCAAGGCTGGCTTTTCCAGGTCTCTGACCTATCACTAAATGAAGGTTAGACGCTCCGAGGTCCAGATCTGCTAAAACAACTTTTTTTCCCTGTTGTCCAAGGGCAATTGCTAAATTTGCAGAAAGAAGGCTTTTTCCAACACCGCCTTTTCCACTGGCTATTGGTATAATCTGTGACATACTGTGATTATAGCACAATTATCTATAAAAAGGTAGATTTTTTGGTTTTTGTGTCATAGAATAGATTATTATGAAGAAAATCATCAAGGTTATTGCGGTAGCTTTTCTGCTCTGCTCATTTCAGTGTTTTGCCGAGTCTTCGGTCGAAAATGATTCAAAAATCACCAGTTTTCAGTATGTAAAAAAGCTTAATTCTGTATTTGATTTTGTTCAGCAGAATTATGTTGATGAAATAGATCCTAAAATCCTTTATGAAGGTGCCCTTAAGGGTATGCTTGATGCAATCGGCGACCCGTATACACTCTATCTTGATTCAGATTACATGCGTGATTTGAATGATACAACCTCAGGAAGCTTTGGAGGCGTAGGTCTTTCAATTTCCAAGGCTGCAGAATCTACTCCGAGTAAGCCAGCTTATGTAGAGGTTGCTTCTCCAATTGAAGATACTCCGGGTGCTAAGGCTGGAATTCAGGCCGGAGATTTGATTTCTGCTATAGACGGACTTCCAACTCCAAGCATGACGATGAATGAAGTTCTTTCACACCTGCGCGGAGAAATCGGAACTCCTGTTACAGTAACAATTCTTCGTGGAACCAGCATGAAGTTTGATGTTACTTTGATTCGCGCACTTATTGAAGTTCCAACCGTAAAATATGGAATGATAGAAGGAACAAAAATTGGTTATGCAAGACTGATTCAGTTTACACCAGATACAGCACAGCGCCTTCAGGATGCTTTAGACAGCTTTGAGAAAAACGGATATCAGGGACTGATTATTGACCTTCGTGATAATCCGGGTGGACTCATTACAAGTGCTGTAGATGTTGCAGATAAGTTTATTGATAACGGACCGATTGTTTCTACAAAGAGCCGCCTGCTTTTTGAAAACACACAGTTTTCTGCAAGTAAGGAAAAGACAACATTACGCCGTGGTTTACCAATTGTTGTGCTTATAAATAAGGGTGCTGCAAGTGCTTCGGAAATTGTTTCTGGTGCGCTTAAGGATTACCACCTTGCTTATCTTGTTGGCGAGAGAACTTATGGAAAGGGCTCTGTTCAGCAGGTTATTCCTCTCAGTAATACAGACGGAATTAAAATCACAATGGCCCGCTATTATACACCAAGTGATATGAATATTGATAAAATCGGTATTCCACCTGATCAGGAAGTAAAGAATCTGGACAACCTTTCGGAAGAAGAAGAAAAGGTTTATGTTGATTTAATTAAATCTGAAGAAATTAATAAGGCTGCAGAAAGTAAGCCTAATATGACAGAAGCTGATATCGCGGCCGCTGCAACAAGAATTGCAAAGCAGTATCCGCTGGATGAGCGTCTGATTCGCCGCCTTATCCGCGTGCAGGTTCAGAAGACTCAGCCTTCAGTGCTTTATGATTTAGATTATGATTTGCAGCTCAATGCGGCAATTAAGGTTGTTCAGAGTAAAGACTTTGCAAACATGCTGAAAAATACAAAGACCCTGCGTCAGCTTCAGGAAGAGGCTGAAGAAGCAAAGAATGCTGAAGCTGCTGCATCTGCTGACAGCGCAAAATAAAGTGCTTGAGTAAAAGTCGGGTAAAATGCGCCAGTTCATTGTTGAAAAAGGGAAGGAAAAGAACGGACTCATAAAGCTGGACGGAAAGGATTACAGATATCTGCGTCAGGTTTTGAGAGTTCGTGCCGGCGATATGATAAGCGTAAGGCTTGCAGACGGCAGCCTGAAAAATGCGACTGTTGCCCAGATTGATGAAGGGGCGCGGACTGTGCTTCTGCAGCTTTGTGCTGATACCGGAAAAACTATAACCCGCGGAGTTCAGGCAGGAGAGCTTGAAGCCGGTGCGGAAAACGCCGGGGGCGTGGCGGGGGTCGAATACTGGCTTTTCCAGTTTCTTCCGCGGCCTCAGAAGTTTGAGCAGATTGTAAGACAGGCGACCGAGTGTGGAGTTGCCGTAATTGTTCCGATTGTGGGCGAGTATACGGAAAAGTCTTCGGCCCAGGCTTTAATGGGAGCTAAGAAAGAGCGCCTGCAGAAGATTATCCGTGAGGCGCGCCAGCAGAGCGGGTCTCCGGTGGACACAAGAGTAACGGAGCCGGTAAGCCTGGAAGAGGCGCTTGGCTTGTGGAAAGGCGACCTGGCCTTCGTGCTTTCAGAGCGCGGGGACTATGATGGTAACCTCCGAAAAGTTGTTGCACAAGCCGGACAGATAAAGAAGGCCGCAATTGCTGTGGGCAGCGAAGGGGGCATAAGCCCGGATGAAGTAAAGCTTCTTGAAGAGAAGGGGCTTTTCGTTCCGGTTCATTTTGCCGTAAATATATTAAGGTGTGAGACGGCGGCGCTCTACGGAATTGCCGCCGTACAGACAGAAATTAATTCGAGTAAATAAAAGGTGGGGTATAAAAAATGTCAATCAAACGTATTTCCTTAATCGGGGTTCCGGTAGATGTAATTCAACCAGAAAATCTCGAAGCAGAAATTCTTGAACTGCTTGCAAAGCCTGGAACAAAGCAGATTGTTTTTCTTTCAATCTGGAATCTTTTAAAGGCCCGTCACAAGGGTGTTTATTCTGAATGTATTAAAAACGCTGACCTCATAATTCCGGTTTCAAAAAGTATTCTTAAGGGTGCACGTTTTCTTAAAAAAGATATACCTGTCCGCTACAATCCTTTTGAAGCAGTAATCAGCATTATTTCAATTCTTGATGCCCATTACAAAACAATCTATCTCCTTGGCTCAAGTAAGAAAACTCTGAACAAGGCAGAAAAAAATATCAAGGATACCTTCCGCAATCTTCGCGTAATCGGACGCTACGGCGGATACTATCCCAAGTCCGTTGAAGACGATATTGTTCAGGCAATCTTTAAGGCTCAGCCGTCCCTGGTTCTTATCAGCGATGGAATCAAAGAGAAAAACTGCTGGCCTTATAAAAGACGTAACCGCTTTTCATCAAGCATCTTCCTTTATTACAAAGATGCCTTTGGAATTTTTTCAGAGCGCGTAAAACGTGTGAAGGAATCAACCTTCAATAAGGGACATGAAATTTTTGTTGAAGTGCTTCACAACCCCTTCAAAATATTTTTGCTTTTGCCCTATATGTGGTATATAATTGTCTTGGTATGGTACAGACTTTTTAAGAAAAACTAGTTTTACCATCCTGGAGAGAAGGTGCCTGGTGTTCAGGATATAATAAGATTGTCGTTGATTTCGAGACGACAGGATATAATCAATTTTACAGAGGCTATGTGTTCAGAAGATATAAAACTGACTGTAGCCTCTGACTTTAAAAGCGTATCTCTTACTGACTTATCCCTTATATTAATTGATGCCTCTTTGTTTAATGATTTTGATTTGGGTGCCCTTGAGAGCGGTGAAAAATTTTCGAAGTTTTCCATCTGCATTCTTCCGGCAAATCTTCCTTCTGCACTTTTAAAATATGTTGAAAACAATTTTCAGTATATTATTTATTTTCCAGTCAACCGCGAATATTTCAGAAATTACTGCACGCGGGTAAAAACTCTCCTTTCAAATCTGAGAAAAGATTTTTGTGCCAGCGGCTTAAATGAAAAGCCTGTTCCAGAATCTTTCTCCGGTTTTTTCTGCGGAGATTCACTTATCATAAGGCAGGTTAGAAGTCAGATACTGCTGGCCTCTTATACTAAGGAGCCTGTTCTGATTCTGGGAGAAACCGGAGTTGGAAAAACTACTGCGGCCACAGTAATTCATACTTTATCTGACAGACATAACAAGGAAATGGTTACGGTAGATCCTTCTGCAATTGCCGGAACTCTGGCAGAAAGCGCTTTCTTCGGCCACATCAGAGGCTCTTATACGGATGCCGCTTATGAAAGGCACGGCTATTTTGAAGAAGCAAACGGCAGTACTCTTTTTTTTGATGAGTTTGGTATTGCTTCCCTGCCTGTACAGGCAATGCTGCTTTCAGTTCTTGAAACTGGAAATTATAAGCAGATTGGCGATAACCGAAAGCATCATACAGACGTAAGAATGATTTTTGCGACTAACGCAAATCTTGAAAAAATGCTTAATGC
>JAEEGK010009912.1_pt1 | contig 22086 bp, 19 predicted proteins | sample 8958771 | NCBI WGS metagenome assembly JAEEGK01 (sample SAMN16246547, study PRJNA631951) | gut metagenome | biome: gut microbiome; feature: rumen; material: SC-attached | host: Bos | place: Iran: Karaj | collected 2018-10 | reverse complement strand
CGGAAATCATGATAACACGCGAAACCTTGTTGGCAAGGCTTAAGTCGTGGGTAACGATGATGATTGTAATACCGATTTCTTCATTGATTTTTCTGAAGATATCCTGAATCATGTTGGATGTCTTTGAATCAACGGCACCTGTGGGCTCGTCGGCAAGAAGGATCTTGGGATCGTGTGCAAGTGCTACAGCGATAGCGACTCTCTGCTGTTCACCACCGGACATCTGTGCGGGATATGAATTGGCTCTGTGATCGATACCAATCATCTTAAGAAGGCCCATTGCCTTAGCTCTTCTTTCTTTTTGACTCATATGGTCAAAGTAGAGTGGGGCCTCCACGTTCTGAAGTGCGGTGAAGTACGGGAAGAGGTTCTGTCCGCTGTTCTGCCATACAAAGCCTACGGACTTTCTTCTGTATTCAACCAGACCTTTTTCGGACATGGCAAAGAGGTCATTACCGTCCACATAGAGACGTCCTGCTGTAGGTTTTTCAAGACCGCCTATCATATTAAGAAGTGTGGACTTACCGGAACCGGATTTACCGATGATGGCAACAAGTTCGCCTCTCTCGATTTCAAGTTCAAGACCCTGGAGAGCCAGTACTTCCACGTCGTCAGTCTTATAAATCTTTACCAGACCGTCACAGACAAGTATATTATCCTTTTCTGCCTCGGGAGCACCTTCTTCAGTCACTTCTGTCACTTCGTCAGCTGCATAGTTTTCTTCTGCTGCATAAACCGGTGCTACAGCCTCGTTATTAACATATTCGTTGTTCATTTCATTATTGTTCTCCGGGTACATACTTTAATTCTCCGTCTTCCATCTCGTATACAGCATCACCAAAATCCATCAGGTTGGGGTCATGCGTTGTCATTACTATGGTGATTCCTTCTTTTGCGATGAGTTCCTTGAAAAGCTTTATAATTCCAAGACCTGTGTTTGTATCAAGTGCTCCGGTAGGCTCATCGGCGAAAATAATTTTGGGCTTATGCGCTACAGCTCTGGCGATGGCAACTCTCTGCTGTTCACCACCGGACATCTGCGAAGGCATGTGTGTCATTCTTTTTTCAAGTCCGACAATCGATAAAACCTCTTTGATTCTGGCATCTCTGTCTCCCTGGTAATCAGCGAGTTTAAGAGCAAAATCAACGTTTTCGTAAGCACTCATTATCGGAACCAGTGCTACCGACTGGAATACAAATCCGATATTGTATCTTCTCATGGTTTCTCTCTGTCTTAAGCTCATGCTTCCGACATCCCTTGAGTCGATGATAACTTTTCCGCTCGTGGGGTCATCAAGCATACTTAAAATATTTAAAAGAGTTGTTTTACCCGAACCCGAACGTCCCTTTAAAATTGTCAGGCACGCAGGCGGTACATCAATATCAACGCCCTTTAATACTTCAAGGATTTCATGGTTTCCAAGCGGGAAACTTTTATGAAGATCAATTGTTTTAATTATACTGTCCATATTTTCAACCTTTTAGTCTTCGCCAAGCTTGATAGCCTTGGTAATGTTCATGTTCTTAATGATTCTGTAGATTACGATAAAGCAGAGGATAAGTACAAATCCTACGATTACACCCATCTTCATACCGTCTTCGGCCTTACATATAATTGTAAGCGGAATATTGTGTTCTCTCGGCAGATATACCGTCGAGATAAGTTTAGTAAATAAGAATGTTGTCAGCATTCCGACACCAAAGCCCGCTCCGCACGCGAATAATGAAGAGAAGATCTGCTCCACGATAAGCATTCTGAAAATCTCTCCCATGGTAAGACCCATGGATCTGTAGATACCGTAAATCAGTTCTCTTTCTTTTATGGTGAGTATCCAGTAGATTAGGAATCCTACACCGCAGACAACCAGTGATATAACAAATCCTATCGAGAACATACCGTTTGTAATCTGAATAAGAGTGGAGTTTCTCTGATTTTGTATAAGTTCCTCTCTTGCAGTATGTTTGGGGATTCTGCCGTTTTCGTCAACAAATGCGCTTATATCATCATAGTCTCCGGGATTGGTCAGTTTCATCCAAACCTGGTAAGGTCTCAATTTAAAGGCATTAACTACAGTATTGTAATTTGCCACTATGAGGTAATTATCTCTCTTTTTATATGTTCCGTCGGGCTGTTCTTCGTATACCGTGGATTCATATCCGGGGAAGGAATCTACTATGCCTACGATTTCACCGTTTGTAGTGGCATCTATCTTACTTGCATCAATCGGAGAAACTCTGCTGTAAGAAAGCTTGTCTCCAATCTGCAATTCATATTTTTCAGCAAGGTTTTTGGAAATCAGAATTCCCTTGGGTTTTTGTCCGAGGTCATTTAAGTAATAATACCAGTGCTTGTCGTTAAGCCCGTCCATAAGAGATGCTGTCTCACCGAATTCCTTGGTATTAATTCCTAAAAGAAGGACTCCGTTTTCTTTCTTTTTATCCTTGGATATGAGTGCATCATCATCGCGGGCAACCCTCGTCATGCTTTCAACGCCCATTCCCTTTAAGGGCTCAAAACGCTGATAATCGGGCTCTGTATAACGCCAGTATGCTTCGCCTCCCGCAGAGGACTTTTTGATGATAAGATTCCATCTTTCCTCAACCACATAATCGCAACCGGTGTTGTAGTTGATTCTGTTTTCCATGTTTTCATTGACACTTCGCGCAAGGTTTGAATTGAATATACCCATTGCAATTGTCATTACCAGGAATACCGAAATAAATCCCTGTTTCTTGGTGTTTCTTATAATCTGCAGGAATGCAACGTATTCTGCGGGTTTCCATTTATTTCTTCCAAGCTTGTAGATAAGGTTGATAATAAGATGAATTATTCTTAATGCAAACAATCCGCATCCTAAAATAAACAGTGAAGAATCAAGGAAAATAATTGGATCAATCTGACCACCCGCAATAACGGTAAGTGAGATTGATTCTCTCTGTTTCATATAGTTGTAAAGAAGATATCCGGATAAAGCCAGAAGCGGAATATCAAGGAAAAATCTCTCCCAGAATGCTTTGGATTTGCCGGAGTTTTTATGCGATCTTCTTTCGATAATCGTAAATCTTGAAAGCGGAATAACAGGTATTGTCATAAAAAGCATAGACAATGCAAAAGCTATTCCCGCAAATGCAAGCATCATGTATGTCGGCTGGTAGATGGTCGTATCTTTTAGGGTGAATACAAGGAACGCATCCGTTCCGGCACCCATCTTACAGAAAAGATATCCGAACGGCAAACCAATCACGGAGCCGATTATCGATATTACAAATGACTGCAGCATATAGAGTCTGATGACTTTGAATCTGGAGACGCCACGGCTCTTAAGCATTGCAATTTCGCCTGTTTCCATCTCAAGAATTCTGCTTGAAATCATATAAATGAAAAGAAGCAAAAGTGCAATAATCGGAATTTCAAATGTTAATAGAATTATACTGATGGTCTTCTTTGATTCAACATAGGAAGACAGAATGTTTTCAAAGTTCGAAGTAAGATTCGAATCGATTGCTCTGAACTGTCTTAAATATGATAAGTATTCTTCGGCATTGTTATAGTTGATATATGTATAATCAAACATTACCCTTTCGGTATAATTGATTTGTGACTGACTGTATATATCAAGAATAGTCGAAAAATCATCCTTGGATGCGAAAAGAACTCTGTCAAAGGTTCTTAATCTTCTGTCCCAGAAAGGATCGCCGTCGTCAACTTCCTCGATAATACCGCAGATTACCGCTTTTACATGTATTTTCTCGTCGTCTTTTTTAACCACTGCAGTCCAGAACTGTCCGATAGTCAAATCCTCTGTATCATAGGTTTTCTGTGATACCACAACAGGAATTGCGCCTTCTTTTAAAGCCTCCTGAACCATTTCGTTAGTGGAGTTTTCGGCTTCTTCAGGCCATGTGCCTGCCAAAAGATCCGCATGAGCACGGTAATTATCCAGATAGCCGAATGTCAGCTGTCTTGATTTGCCCGTCAGATTTTCTTCGGAATAACCTACAGGTATTTCAAGAACCTGCTGCCTTTGAATCACGGGAACATCGATGTAATAATTCCATTTGTTCTCAAGGCTGTTTAAAAATCCCAATGCAGCTTCAGTATCCGCATAGTTGCCACCGTTTATGGTTCCTTTGGTAGACATTACTGCGGGATATGTCACATACTTCTCGGTATAATCTTTAAAAAGATTCTGAAGCAGTCGGTTAAGGCTTCCTTCCTTAAACATCGGATATACGCTTAAAAATGCCGACAGAAGAATAACGCCTGTAAGCAAACAGATATTAAGCCACTTTTTATTCAGTATTTTGTATTTGATAAATCTTATCATTTTATCTTTCTCCTGTTACTTAACAAGAATGTCTCCTTCATATAAGCCGTTTATAATTACCGGTTTGTCCAGACTTCCGAGTCTCTGATCCATTCCGGTTTGTACATATCTTTTATAAACTTCGTCTCCGTTTAATACCCATACATAATTGTATTCTTTCTTATCGAACGAAGTTTCCGTAAACAGATAATTGCCGGGAATTGTCAACATGTTATCCAGTCTCATTTTATCGTAGCTTACTTCCACGGTCATAAACTGGCTGTCATAGTTGAAAAATCCTTCATCATCAACACGTACATAGAAAGTATTTAAATCCATTGCAGGCGGCGTGCAGTAAACTTTGCCGTTTTCCGTAAACACATGTGCAAACGTATTGTTGTTTCCGGCTACTACCTCTGCGGTGTACTGATCATCTTTTATGGTAATCGTATAATTGTAACCCACAGGTTCGGGATCATGAGATCCGCCGAATTTAACAATATTGTCAAAGTAGTATGAACTCTCTGCAAGCTTCTTGCCCACATTTACCTTATCAAGTTTTGCAACAGGTATCGAAGTAATTTTTCCGTCATATTCGGCATAAATAATCTTATATCCGGTACCGTCATTGTTCTTCTTGGCGTTGGCATACTGTCTGTTTAATGAAGCTATGGTATTGTCATGCTGTTTTTTACGAATTTCCTTATTTATTTCAAGGATTTTTAAATCCATCTCTGCATATTTAATATCATAAGCTTTGCTGTTTGTTTCCATTTCAAGCTTTGCTTTTTCTTTAGACAGATCGAGCATATCAGTAGCGCTTGTATTGGGGTCTGCGAGGGCTTTCTTTATTTCTTCGAGTATCGCAACCGACTGTTTTGATTCACTCGCAGAATCACTGATGGTTTTGTTTAGATCTTCATATTCTTTCTCTGAATCCTTAACAAAATTGTCGTAATCCCTGTTTTCGCTCTTAATCATGTTTTCGATTCCGACTAATGTTCCTTTTTCCGAATCTATCACGATTCTCATAATAGGATCGCCCTTTTTGACTTCGTCAAGTTCCGAAACATAAATCTCGTCTACTTCGCCCTCGTCGGTTGAGAAGTAAGAATGTGTCGACTCCTCTACATACTTAATTCCTTTTGCCGTTTCAGACTGGGCAAATGTTTTTAATTTTACTTCGTACTGACCGTCCATTTTGGGAAGAGTGGCTTCCTGTGTATAAAGGACCATTTCTCCCTCTTCAAGGCCGCTTACAACTTCATAATTGTGTTCGTCTGCTGCTCCCATTTCAAAATATTTCTTTTCAAGTGAGCCGTCATCAGCCCTGACATATACAAACGATCCCGTATCATCGGTATTAACCGAATCTTTTCCGACTACCAGAACATTATTTTTGTCGGTGGAATAAAACTCCATCAGAATATAATCACCAATTTTTATATCAACTTCTTCTTCGGTCTTGAAGCGCTGTATGGGATACATATTCTGTGCCTTGGCAAAAACTGTTTCACTGTCGGTATATGTATATTCGGTAACAGGCACTTTTCTGCCTTCAATAAATGCAAATTTCACCGGATACTTGGAATAGTTGTACGATCTTGTATCTCCCGATGAGACAATATATAAATCATCCGGATCTGTAATTGTTACCAGGTTTTCGTAAGCCGTTGCGGTATTTCCGGATTTAAGATCCTTTTTGTAGGTTACGTATCCGCTCTTTTTAGCCTTGATAACGCCCTCGTTAACTATTTTGTTATAATCGGTAATACTCTCGTTTATTTTCCTTTTCTGGAACTCATACATTTCTATACTGTATGTATGGTTCTCTTCGAAGGTTTCAATAGTCTTGTCAAAAGATTTTACATAGTCTTCATTTACAAGGCCGAGATTCTTATTATATTCTGCCTCTTCTTTTTGAAGATTAAGTCTTTCAAGCTCTATTTCATGCTTTTTCTCGTCAGCCTCGTGACTTGCGTTTAAAACACTTAATTCCGAATTAAGACTTGCTATCTGTTCTCTTACGGAATCAAGATTAGCTTCCACCAAAACATCACCCTCGTTGACATAGTCACCGACGGAAACGTAAATATCTTTTATTTCAATAATTTTCTCATAAAAATGACAGTATTCCTGACCCATTACATTTCCGATAATAATCTTGGCAATACCCATGTCCGCCCTTTCAACGGGTCTGAATGTAGGTTCTGACCCGATAGGCTCTAAAAGAGTCGGAACATCACTGTTGGAAGTACAGGATGCAAGAACTATTACGGCACCTAACGCAAGAGCCAGAGTTTTAAATTTCTTAAATTTCATCATTTTGCTGCCACCTCTTCTCCGCCTTCAAGTCCGCTCGAAATAATTGCCATTCCGTCCACAACGGAATCGACTTCCACATACACAGGATCTCTGAATCCGTTTTCATCCACCAGATAAACAAATCTCTTTTCGTTTACAGCGGTGTAAACAAGTCTTTCCTCTATATAAACAACATCCCTCATTTTTTCGAGAGGAATAACAACTTCGAATTTCTCGGTACTTACATAGACAACGTCATCACTGACAGGTTCAAAATGAAGCGTTTTGCTTCCGGTGGTATTTTCTTCTATCTCGGTTATTTTAACATCAAATTCCATGGTAGGGGACTGAGCCTTGTAAACTGCGCCTACTTCGAAATCATAGTCCGTATTCTTTACTTCAGTATAAAAACCCACGTCACCGCTGGCTTCGGTTAAAATATCCTTGCCCTTAACCACAACACCGTTTGCTATGGCATCACTTACATAAGTAATAACGCCGTCTTCTCTGGCCTTAACAATACATTTGTCAAGGTCTCTCTGGCTCTCGTAAAGTTCTATCTGTTTTAATTTAATATCATCCTCTATTGCGGCTATCTGGTCGTCATAATTCTTGCCAAGCGCAATATTGGCAGCATATTCCTTTACTTCGGGATCGGTCTTCTCGGGATCGAAATTGATGCTTTTAAGCTTTTTTACATGCTCTAACAGCAGCTGGTCTTTTTCGAGAGTTTCTCTTGCATCAGCTACTTTTTTCTCAATCTTATCCGATTTAAGAACGCACATTATCTGGCCTTCTTTTACGTAATCGCCGTTTGCAACATTAAGCTCGCCGAACTCGAGGTCATCAAGATCAACCGAATAGTTATAATATCTTAAAGAATTCTGGGTGAGTTTAAGCCTGATGGTAGGCTGCATATCGCCCCTTTGAACTATAAAAGTTTCAGGAATGGTTTTCTGATACAATTCCTTGGAAATGGGGTCGATTTTGTGAATATCGGTCTTTTCGCACCCTGAAAGAAGGACTGCGAATGATAAAACCGCACATGAAATTATTCCTTTAATAGGTTTCATTTGTCTCTCCAGTTAAATAAATTTAGTCCTCTTGTACCTATTTTGACATTTTATCACAAAATACCATTGTTATAAATACGACAAATTTTAGACAATATACCTATTTTTTAGTGAATTCCTTTTGTAAATTCAATTTCTTTATGCTATAATCTGAACGAACGCGCTTTTAGCGCAACAATTTCTATCTTTTTTAGGAGGTTTTAAAATGGCTTTAGTTACCACAACAGAAATGTTTAAGAAAGCCTATGACGGCGGCTATGCAGTCGGCGCTTTCAACGTAAACAATATGGAAATCGTTCAGGGTATTACAGAAGCTGCAGGCGAATTAAAGAGCCCTGTAATTCTTCAGGTTTCCAAGGGCGCTCGTGCTTATGCTAACCACACTTATCTTGTAAAGCTTGTTGAAGCAGCAGTTATCGAGAATCCCGACATTCCCATCGCACTTCACCTTGATCACGGCGATACATTCGAACTTTGCAAATCATGTATCGACGGTGGATTTACATCAGTTATGATCGACGCTTCTTCCAAGTCATTCGAAGACAACATCGCACTTACAAAGCAGGTTGTTGAATATGCTCACGCTCACGGCGTAGTTGTTGAAGCAGAGCTTGGTACACTTGCAGGTATCGAAGACGAAGTTGTAGTTGAATCAGGCAAAGAAGCTTACACTAGACCCGAAGAAGTTGAAGAGTTCGTTTCCAGAACAGGTTGTGACTCTCTTGCAATTGCAATCGGTACATCACACGGTGCATACAAGTTCACAGCAGCTCAGTGTACAAGAAACGCTGACGGAATCCTTGTTCCGCCACCCCTTCGTTTCGACGTACTTGAAGAGTGCATCAAGAGACTTCCCGGATTCCCTATCGTTCTTCACGGTTCATCTTCAGTTCCTCAGGAATTCGTTAAGATGGTTAACACATACGGCGGAAATATGCCTGATGCAGTTGGTATCCCTGAAGAGCAGCTTCGTAAAGCAGCTTCACTTGCTGTATGTAAGATCAATATCGACTCCGATATCCGTCTTGCTATGACAGGTAACATCAGAAAGTACTTCGCAGAGCATCCCGATCACTTCGATCCCCGTCAGTACTTAAAGCCCGCTCGTCAGGCTGTTAAGGACATGGTTGCTCACAAGATCATCAACGTTCTTGGTTCAGACGGTAAGGCTTAATTAAAGAATTTTAAAGCACTAAAGATAATAAACCGGAGCTAGTTTGGCTCCGGTTTTTATTTGCTCGAAAATTTACCCATCATTTTGATAGGTTTTTCTTTATTTTTTATTTTTGTGGGTATATAATGTTTTCGGTAAATAAAAAGTTTCGGAGCCGGGCACGCTGTGCGAGCCAGGCACCTAAGTTTTCTTTTTAGAGAAGGCGGGTACAGATATGATTTCTACAAAAGGAAGATATGCACTTAGAATAATGATTGATCTTGCATCACAGGATAATGAGAGTTTCATTCCGCTTAAAGATATTGCGGAGAGACAGAATATTTCCAAGAAATATCTGGAAATAATCATAAAAGATCTTGTCGAGGGTGGCCTTCTTATCAGTCTTTCAGGCAAAGGCGGCGGTTACAAATTAAAGAGAAAACCCGAAGAATATACGGTAGGTGAAATCATTGAATTAACCGAAGGTTCACTTGCTCCGGTAGCATGTCTCGCGGAGAAAGCCGAAGAATGCCCCAGAGCATCTGCCTGCATTACTCTTCCTTTGTGGAAAGAATATGGCGAACTCGTACACAATTTCTTTTATGGTAAGAAATTAACCGACCTAGTCGAAAACAAAGAATAAATTATAAAAGAATCAAAAACCCCGACGGCACAGGGCCCGCCGGGATTTTTTAATGAAAATGATTTTCAGATCCTCTATTTTATTTCTATATTTTCAAGTTTTTTTCCTTTTTTAAGATAAACTCCTTCAATTCCATTAGAATCAACTAAGTTTACTTTGGATGTTGTATCTTTTCTTGCGAAGATGCTGCCGAGTACGGAAGTTCTTAAGCCGTAAACAGCCATCACATTTTCGCCTTCATAGCTTGTAATCTTTGTCTTGTATGCTCGGATGGGCTTCTTTGAATCGATTTCCACGATTGAGAAATTCATCAAATCAACATTGTCTGTTGCATAGTATATTATTCCGTCATTTTCCATGCTTGAATCTTTGAAAATAACCTTGTGGAAATATACTTCATCAAAATCATCCTCATCCTCGTAAAGTAAAACCGATTTTTCCTCCACGTTATTATATTTTCGTCCTGCGGAATCTAACATCAGTGAAGGTTTTGTAATCTTTGCATAAATGTTTTTCTGACTGATCGGAACGATAGGAAGATTAAGCAGTATGAAAAGAAGTACTATCGAAACAATCGCTACAATAAAACCAACTTTCGATCTGTCATTTTTTCTTTTAACGTCCTGACCGATTTTTTTAATCAGTTTCTCGTCATATTCAGCACTGTCTTCTATTTCCTTTTCGCCGGGAATATCGCCCTTCATTGATTCGTATGCCTTTTTACATTCGGGACATTCGTTTAAATGATTTTCTATTTCTTTATTTGTTTCTTCGCCGGTAAGTTCGTCAATGTATGAGGGAAGTAAATCTCTTATTAAATAACATTTATCATTCTTCATCATTCATCATTCCTTTCAGTTTTTCTTTTGAGCGGTAGAAAGTTACTCTTGCCCAGTTTTCGCTTTTGTGAAGCACATCTCCGATTTCCTTGAACGAGAGTCCCGAATTAATACGAAGCTTTACAACCTCTTTTTCAATATCGGCCAGGGAATTAATGCTTTCCGCTAACCTTCTTTGTTCCTCTCTCTTCATGACTTCAGCCTCAACATTTGTGTTTCCGGCCACTTCCATGAAGTTTTCATCGTCTATCGATGCATTCATATTATCTTTTTTCTTCAAATGGTTGAAATATATGTTCTTAGCTATCGTACACAGCCAGGCGAACAGGTTGCCACCCGTAAAAGAATCGTAATTCTTAATCGCCCTGTAAAAAGTTTCCGATACTATGTCGTCCGCCAGGTCCTGATTGTGGCAAATCGAAACGACATACTTTTTAAGCGGTATACAGTATTTAAGATATATTTCTTCCATCTCTTTCGTGGAAGCGCTGTTCATCTTTCTACCCTGCTTTCTGTATGATAAACAACTTGGGTTTTCAAAATGTTACAAAAAATTTTGATTTTTTAAAAAAATATCGGAGACGCCCGGCGAAACCGATATTTTTGTTGTTACATTATTTAATTAATTACCATGTCTTTCTGATAATCTTGCCACCGCCGATAACACAGTCGTTTTCATCATAAAAGACGGCAGACTGTCCTGCGGTTGCCGCACGAACCGGCTTTTCAAATACGATACGAAGCGTATCCTCATTAAAACGTGTGAGAATTGCGTTTTCTCCGTCATGGCGGTAACGTATCTTAACCTTTGCGGGTATTTCCTCACCCGGTTTAATATCTTCTATACTAAGGAAGTTAAGATCATTTACAAATATCTCATCATTATACAAAGCTTTGTCTTCGCTTAAAACTACTTCATTCGTCTCCGGTCGTATTTCTTTTACGAACATAGGAACACCGAATGCTATGCCAAGACCTTTTCTCTGCCCGATGGTATAATGTATGATTCCTTTGTGTTTTCCGAGGATTTTGCCTTCTTCATCCACGAAATTGCCTTCTTCCGGAATCAATTCTGAAGTGTTCTTTTCTATATAATTAGCATAATCACCGTCGGGAACAAAGCAGATTTCCTGTGAATCCGGCTTATCTGCCACGATTATTCCGGCTTTTCTTGCAATTTCTCTGACTTCGTCCTTTGAATATTTGCCAAGAGGCATCAGAGTTCTTGAAAGCTGCTCCTGGGACAATTTATAAAGCATATATGTCTGGTCTTTTTCGACGTGAAGAGCCTTTTTTACGGTATAGCGGCCGTTATCAAGCTTAACTACCGAAGCATAATGCCCCGTTGCAACAAAATCCGCCTGACGAATGTTTGCAAAATAAAGCATCCTCTCCCATTTAACGTATCTGTTGCATTCGATACAGGGATTCGGAGTCATTCCTTTTATATAATCACATACAAAAGGCTTCGTTACATTTCGTTCAAATTCCGATATGCAGTTATAAGTATGGAAGGGAAATCCTATATGGTCGGCTATGCATTTTGCATCATCGATTTCGCAACATCTGCTCTCTTCTCCGTCGGATGATTCCCAGACGCGAAGAGTAAGACCAATCACCTCATATCCTTCTTCTTTTAAGAGGTATGCACATACGGCGCTGTCGACGCCTCCGGACATACCTACAACCACTTTTTTGCTCATAAAACCTCAAAAAATAATATTAAATCTAAATTTAATTTTCAGGGATAATCTCCTGTACTACAGGGATTGTCCTGTTCATCTTTTCTGCGTACTCTTCCTTGGGCATTGGCTTCGCAAAGAAGTAACCCTGGATCATATCGCAGCCTTTTTCGGCCAGAAAATCGACCTGTTCTTTAAATTCCACACCCTCTGCAACGGTTAACATGTTTAAACTCTTCGCCAAAGCGATGGCTTTTGAAATAACAATTTCGCCTCTGCCACCGTTTAAATCACCTTTGAAGAATTCAGCATCAAGTTTAAGAATATCCAGAGGCATATCCTTGAGTGAATTAAGCGACGAATAGCCTGAACCGAAATCGTCCATAGAAACCATAAAGCCGTATTCCTTAAGTTTGCAGATTGTATCAATCATAGCCTTCTTGTCATCGAAGAAAGCACTTTCGGTAAGCTCAATCTCAATCAGATTGTGAGGACAGCCCTCTTTGTCGACGGCATCCCTGATCTGCTCAGCCAGATCGTCTTCGATAAAGTGTGCTCTTGAAACGTTGACGGATGCCGGAACACACTCATATCCTGCGTCAAGCCATGCCTTCTGATCTCTTGCAACATGTGTAATCATAAAATGATCGATTTCCTGAATGAAACCGTTCTTTTCAAGAATAGGAATAAAGGTTCCCGGAGACTTGAATCCAAGTTCGGGCGAATTCCATCTGATAAGAGCTTCAACACCTTTAAGTTTGTTGTGCTTCGGATCGTATTTGGGCTGGTAATAAATCACGTATTCTTCGTTTTCTATAGCACCCCTGCGATGTTCCATAACGGTGTCAATCCATTTTTGCTCTTCGACAAGGTTTTCGTCAAAGAAAGCAATACCCGAGTCATCGCATTCTTCAAGTGTTGATCTTGCGGTGCAGGCATTGTTGTACTCTCTTTCGATATCAATATCTTTTCTTCTTTTAGCCCTGCCTTTTGCGTCTGTTATGTTTTCTACCACATAAACACCGACATGGAATGTAAATTTATGGTCTACGCCAATCTTTTCAAGCTGGTCGATTATCTGCTGAATTCTCGCCTTTAATTCTTCGCGGTCCTTGAATTTTAAAAGAAGTGCAAAGTTAGCGGACGCATAATGTGCTGCAAGTTCTTTTTTATTAAGGTTGGCGGACAATACCTTATCCACTTTGTTAAGCATTTCCTCGCCTTCGATAACCGAATGGCAGACACAGTAATTTCTGAATTTCACGAATACCAAATCGAGTACGGCATATGATGTGGCAGCATTTCTTCTTTTCTTTAAAAGCTGTTCGCCTCGGAAAGAAAACCACATCCAGTTATGTCCTCGGGTTATAGGATCAGTAAAGAATACTTTGGAAATTCTTTTCTGATATACCAATGTGTTTATCATATTGATCAGCATAAGAATTATTATACAAGTCACAAGAACAAACCCAATGATGACAAAAAGTCCTACAAATATCATGTCGGAAGGGGTTATTTTGCCACATACTTTTGCGTAAAAAATCTGTTTTCCGCCTTTTACATCAACGGCTATCCATAACGGTACTTCCAAAGAAGTCTTTTTTATTCCAATCTGGAGGTTGATTTCTTCCCCCATTTTTGTAGCAAATTTGAACATTGAAGCTGCATTAATCGAAAGTTCTCCATCCTCATCGGGTTCGAAAACTCCTTCGGTAACATCGTCAAGATAAACTCTCAATTCTGTTTCACCCTGAGATGTAAGGGGAAGCTTAAACTTTCCGTTAGTGTGTCCCATAGTGTTGGAGCCGTGCTCGTATAATATATTTCCGTGAGTGTCTGTAATAAAATAGCTTCTTCCGTCTTCATTTAACAGAGCATAAATGTCACCGCCGTTTTCATCAGTGCCTATGTCGTACATTTTTGCCATATAAGACACTGCTTCGTATTCATCGCCAATTTTCGAATTAAAGACATACATGCCGATAGTTTCAGAAAGCAAAGCAATAATAACATCCGATACTAACACAATTACAATACAAAGCGCAATAGTAATCCAAATAGGATTTTTCCTTACGATTTTTAAAACTTTATTCTTTTTTCTTTTAGGAGTAGTATTTGACATTTTTTAGCTCAGATAAACTATTATCTGCCTTTCTAAATAATCTCTATCTGACACATCTTCATTGTTTCAAGTGCAGCGGCATGGCTTTCAGGTGTAACTCCCGCGCAGCATTTGGAATCAACGGATATTTTTATTTCCGGGAAAAGTGCTTTTAAGATTAGTGCATTGGAAACAACACAGATATCCGTGCAAAGACCGATGATTTCGATTTCTTCGAAGGAGCGTCCCTTCCATCCTGTGTAGCCGAACGAAGGTTTGTTGATGATTTCTGCGCCGTCAAAATAAAGGCCTTCTCTTATCTCCCAGCCCTCCGTATTTTCTATACAGTGAACTACGGGAAGGTAATGACCTTCGTTGGTGTTAAGATAATTCTCGTGATGGGTATCTCTCGTAAAAATAACCTCATCCCCGTTAGCTCTATATTCGCTTATTTTTTCTTTTACCGCAGGAACAATTTCCACTGCCTCTTTGCTTCCGAGGCTTCCGTCGATAAAATCGTTCTGCATGTCTATTACTATCAGAGTTTTCATAGCTTCTTCTCCCTTAATATCCGAACCGGTTTTTAAATCCTCAACTTATTATGATACCATATTTCTCGTTTTTTATGAAGTTTGAACGCTTACATGCAATTGGTATCGGGGTCCTTATCCCAGTAATTATTTTTGGTCTTGACCATTGCCAGAATATTGGCTTCCGTAAAAGGTCTGAAGTAGTTTAAATCTGCGCAGACATTAAATCCGAACGGCTTCCAAAGGCCCGTGCCTCTGTGCGTGTGCGCGAAAAGATTAAGGCAGTCTTTTTTATGATCGACAGGGCAGTGAATAAGATGGAACTTAATGCCTCCGATCTCCACGTCCGCTTCTCTTAAAACCTCATAAAAGCCATGATTTTTAAGTCTGTTTCGCATGTACTCGAAATCGTTTCCGTACACTTCTCTTAAAAGTCTCTCTTCGCCGTTTCCCATTATGAGAATGACTTTCGGATTTAGCCTCCTGACGATGGCAAAAGCTTCGTCAGGGTCGGGATGATGGCCGGCATTATAATTAATCCAGTCGCCGAGCACATATATTTCGTCCGCCTCTTCCGCCACTTTATTTACGTTTTCGACAAAAACATCTTCAAATTCCCTGATGTCTTTAAACGGTCTCCATTCACGCTCAATTATTTCATTGTCACCAAAATGTAAGTCTGCTGTAAAATATTTCATATGAATTCCCTCAACTCTTCTATTTTACTATGTTGCGGGATTATATTCAAATCAAAAAAGACCGGGAGAGAATCTCCCGGCCCTAAGCGTTTTTTATTTTTCAACTTTTAAAAGACTCGCATTTCTTAATGTGCAGTATGTGTAACTTCCTTCTTCGTACGTATCGAATATGCCTTCCACTGTGATAAGATCGCCTTCTTCAGGATAATCGTCCGGAAACTTTAAATCATCGGACAGTTCAAACTCTATTCCCGTTGCACAGCAGGCAGTGGCGTCCTGAACTATGCAGGCATCATATCTGGTTGAATATGTATCATCAAAATATATTGCATATAAGCCTTCCATTTTGATTTTTTTACCCATATAGTTCTCAGGCGTAGCCATCATGTTATAGACTTCAGAATATACAAGAATGCCCGAAATCGCTGTGAGATCAACGTCAATATCGTCAGAGCCTTCCGATGTTACTTCATCACCTGAATCACTTTCCGTAATTTCGTTTTCATCCAACGGTTCGCTTACAGACTCCTCTTTTATATCTTCTGTTTTTTCGTCGGAAATTTCTGTGGCAGTTTCTTCGGATTCGTTGTCCGAATTTGATTCTAAAACATTCTCTTTTACGATATTGGTTTCTTCAGTCACATCCTGCTTTATACCGCCGTTTATGCATCCTGCTGACATTACGAATAATACTGCTATAAGAAAAACACGAGCCCCTTTTTTCATATGATTTCTCCTATTGTAACGCCTCTTTTAATACTTCGAGATTGCTTTCCATTATCGAAAGATAAGTGATTCCTTCCTCAACGCCCTTTGATGTAACAGACTGCATTGAATCCATTACAAGGATTTTCTGATTTTTGTCTGTTGTGTTTTCTATGATTGTTTCCGCTATGCTGTGATTGGTGCCTTCGATGGTCATGACATTTTTAAGCGATAATTCATCGACCTTTTTGGCAAGGAAAACCACGGTCTGAAAGCTTGCGTTGGTTTCCGTTGAGCAGCCTACAAATGCCGCATAATAGGAAATTCCGTAGTCATCCACGAGATATCTGAAAGGAAAACGGTCGCCGAAAAGAAGTGTCTTTACATTTGCCTCTGCAACTGCCTCTTCATAAGCTTTGTCAAGTTCGTTGAGTTTGTTTATATAAGCATCTGCATTTGCTTTATAAACAGCCGCATTCTTTGAATCGATACTTTCAATAGCGATATCTATGCTGTTTACGAAGAGCGCCGCATCCTTTAAGGAAAGCCATACATGTTCGTCATATTCGACTTCCTCTTCGCCTTCCTCTCCTTCTTCGCCTTCTTCCTCTTCTTCACATTCCATGCCTTCGATGATTTCCTCTTCCTTGGCCGCATCACCGAGTACTTCCATCAGATTGATGACCGTAAGGTCCTTGTTTTCGGACTGTTTTAATACTTCATCCACCCATTCGTCCGATTCTCCGCCGACATAAATAAACAAATCCGCAGAAGTAATTTTCATAATGTCGTCAACTGTCGGCTGGTAGCTGTGAAGATCGACTCCGTTATCAAGAAGAAGTGTTACTTCCGCATTTGCGGGATTATCTCCGAGCACATTTTTAACCCAGTCATATTCAGGGAAAATGGTTGTTACAATCTCTATTTTATCGTCTGCCTTTGTATTGTTTAAATTACCGCAGGCAGATAGGCAAACTGCCGCCATTACGGTTAATAAGAATGCTAATAATTTTTTCATGTTAAAACCTCCGTATAAAAAATGCACGCAAAAAAGACAGAATAAATCTGTCGTCAAACGAAGGTTTTATTCAATTGTTCAGTCGGATTTTGTTTGTGACGGGTGTTTCTTTTACAAGGTTATCGGAAATAACAAATGAAACACCAACACATAAAAGAACGGGAACAAACGAAACTACTGCGACTGCGGTAAAATCCGATATCTGATGCAGTGTATTCTGACAAATCTGCATACATACACATATCGGACAATTTTCCTCATCCTCGCATTTATGGTTTGCTTCCAGTGAAATAAAGAATGTGGAGAAAACAATATATAAAAGCATCATCATTGCGATGATGCCGGAAACGATTTTTATTTTGGAATCTTTTAAGCCTCGCATATATGTCTCTCCGATGTTAATTTACAATCAATGTCAAATTGTAATGCTGCCTTTGTAAAAAGTCAATTACTTATAAATATTTATCGTGTTTTTGCAGTTAGGATACCCCGTGCAGCCCCAGAATTCACCGAATTTTCCGTTTCTTAAGGTCATCCTTCTGCCGCATATCGAGCAAATTGGAATGGTTTTATCACCGTTTTCAAACCTTTCGGTTTCTTCTTTTAGGAGCTCATAGACCTTTTGGTTCATAAGACAGTCAGCCAGTGCTCTGTGTGCTCCCTCGATTGAAATTCCAAAATGCGCTGCAAGCACCGTCAGGTTTTTGTGTGCAAGTTCAGGCATACAGCGTCTTGCGAGTAAAAGTGTATCCACGTAATCGTTGTCAGGGACTTTGCCGTCAAACTGAAGCATGCATTCCATCTTTAGAAAATGCATATCGAATGTTTTGATATTATGCCCAACCAGAATATCGTCTCCGATAAAATCGATGAACTGTGTAAGCGCTTCCTTCATCTTCGGTGCATCTTTGACCATATCGTCCGTGATTCCGTTTACTGCGGTCGCATCGGGTGAAATAGGCTGTTCGGGATTCACCAGAGTGGCAAATTGATCGACCACCTTGTGATTAACTACCCTGACTGCGGACATTTCAACGATTCTGTCTCCGTCAAAGGGATTAAGTCCCGTGGTCTCGAAGTCAAAGATCACGTAATCCGCAAAAAAATCATTTATGTTGTTCCCAAGTTGTTTTCCGAGCATATATCTTTTTACCCTAAAAGAGCAAATCGTGAGGTCATCACAATTCGCTCTTAAAAAATTATCTTTCTTCTCTGAAGTATGACAGTCCCAAACTTGCCGGCGGCTGATTCTCCTTTTTGTTTCGCATACTGGTTAATACCAGTACGAAAAGTGTAACAACATAAGGAATCATCTTGTAGAGTTCCTTAAATTCCATGTAATCCATACCGGTCGGAATGTAGAGATATACGATGTAAAGTCCGCCGAAAAGTATGGATGCGAATATACCGATTAACGGATTCCAGATGGAGAAAATAACAAGCGCGATTGCAAGCCATCCTCTGTCACCGAATGCATCATTTGACCATACGCCCGAAGCGTAATCCATTACGTAGTAAAGTCCGCCAAGTCCCGCTATCATACATCCGATGCAGGTTGCAAAATATTTGTATCTGCTGACATTAATTCCCGCAGCATCCGCTGTCGAAGGGTTCTCTCCGACTGCTCTTAAATGAAGGCCCTTACGGGTTTTAAAGAGAACAATAGCGGATATGATTGCGATTATAAATGCCGCATAGCAAAGAAAACCGTAGCTTAAAAATACTTTTCCGAACCATCCCATCTTTGATGCAAAAGGAAGGGCTCTCGAATAAAATCCGCTGGTTCTTGAAAGTGCTATCGAAGGCACGTCTGCGCCCGAAAGTTTTATTAACGAACCGCCGAAGAAGTTACCTATACCGACACCGAACGTGGTCATTGCAAGACCTGTTACATTCTGGTTGGCTCGAAGCGTAACAGTCAAAAGGCAGTATATAAGTCCCATGATAAGCGATCCTGTAAGCGAACAGAGAAGCGGTATCATAATGGCCAAAAATCCGTTCATATCTCCGCCTTTGCACGCCTGCTCATAAAAGAATGCGCCGATAACTCCGCTGATACCGCCGACATACATTACGCCGGGGATTCCGAGGTTCAGGTTGCCGGATTTTTCCGTTAAGATTTCGCCCGAACAGCCGAATAAAAGCGGTACACTCTGTCCTATTGCTCTGGGTATAAATGCAACTATATCAAACATATCACTTATCCCCCTTCTTTCTTACTACTATTCTGTACGAGATAAAGAATTCACATCCGATGATAAAGAATAAAATGATACCCGTCAGAATATCCGCAAATGACTGATTAAGTCCGAAGTTGGTGGAAATTTCTCCCGCACCTCTTTCGAGGAAAATAATCAGGAAACTGGTAAATATCATTGTAATCGGATTAAACTTGGCAAGCCATGAAACCATAACCGCGGTAAATCCCTGTCCGGAGTTAATCGTGGTTGTAATCGTATGGTTGATACCGCCGACTAAAATAAGTCCCGCAACGCCGCAGAGACCGCCGGATAAAAGCATCGTACGAATGATGATTTTCTCCGTTTTCATTCCGACATACTTAGCTGTTTTCTCACTTTCGCCGACAACCGAGATTTCATAACCGTGCTTGCTGTATTTAAGATAAATAAACATCGAAATCGTGGTTAAAAGTGCAATCACTATCGGAAGAAGATATTTGTTACCGAAAAGCTGAGGAAGCCATCCGGCATTTGTTGACTGATTGATAATACCTACCGTAAAAGAACCCTTCGGAACTTCCCATACAATCGTAAAGAATGCTACAAGCTGTGTGGCTATGTAGTTCATCATAAGTGTGGAAAGAGTCTCGTTGGTGTTCCAAATTGCTTTAAAAATCGCAGGAATAAGACCCCAGATTGCACCTGCAAGAATTGCGCTTACAGTCATAATTAAAATAAGCAGGGCATTTGGAATTTTATCACCCAAAGTAATCATGCATGCTGCGGTTGCAAGTGCGCCTACAAGCACCTGACCTTCACCGCCGATATTCCAAAATCGCATCTTAAATGCAGGTGTCAGAGCCAGTGAAATGATTAAAAGAACTGACATATTCTGCATTGTAATCCAGACCTTTCTGCCGGAGCCGAAAGCACCCTGAATAAATGCGCCGTATACTTTGAACGGATTAAGGCCTGTGGTAATGGTAGTAATAATACCGCATAATATAAGCGCAGCAACTATTGCGGCCGCTCTAATTCCCCATGATTTGTACCATGGGAGAACATCTCTTTTAACTATGTGAAATAAAGGTTCTTTTTTATTCATCACTGTCTCCCGTTTCGGTACTCTCTTCTTTCTTTTCGCTGTCACCTAAAACTTTTGTCATCATAAGTCCGACTGTGTTTTTGTCGGTCTTTTCGGCATCGACGATACCGCTTACCCTGCCGCCGCAAAGTACGAGGATTTTATCGGATATCTCAAGCAAAACGTCCAAATCTTCTCCGACAAAAATAACCGCTACGCCTTTTTTCTTCTGCTGATTTATAAGATCATAAATCGTGTAGGAGGAGTTGATATCAAGTCCTCTGACCGCATACGCGGTAAGTAAAACCGTAGGCGCATGCGCAATTTCTCTTCCGACTAAGATCTTTTGAACATTTCCGCCCGAAAGTCTTCTGACGGGAGTCTCGATGGAAGGAGTTACAACCTCGAGATCGTCTACAACTTTCTCTGCAAGTGAGTGCGGTGATTTTCTCTCCGTAAAAGGTGTCTTACCCTTCCTAAAAGAACGAAGCATCATGTTGTCGGATAAGTCCATGTTTCCTACAAGTCCCATGCCGAGTCTGTCTTCGGGAACAAAGGATAACGCAACACCTAATTCTTCAATCTTTCTCGGGTCTTTGCCGAGGAGTTCTTCCTCTTCACCGTTTTCGTTTATATATTTTATGCTGCCGCTTTCGGCAGGCTGTAATCCTGCTATCGCTTCAAGAAGTTCCTTCTGACCGCTGCCGGAAATACCTGCTATACCAAGTATCTCACCGCTGTTTGCGATAAATGAAACATCCTTTAATTTATCAATGCCCTCAATGTTTTTAACAGTCAGGTTTTCAACCTTTATTCTGGGCTTGGGATCAACGGGCTTGGGTCGCTCAATATTAAGTGATACGCTTCGGCCTACCATCATATCGGTCATTTCGCCGGCATTCGTATCCTTGGTCATCATGCTGCCGACATATTCACCCTTACGTAAAATAGCCACTCTGTCGGAGATTGATTCAACCTCGTGCATTTTATGAGTGATAATAACGAGAGCTTTTCCGTCAGCCTTCATGTTACGCATAACGTTGAAAAGCTTTTCAGACTCCTGAGGGGTTAAAACCGCGGTGGGCTCATCCAGTATTAAGATATTGGCGCCACGGTACAATACTTTTACGATTTCGACTGTCTGTTTCTGGGAAACGGACATATCATATATCTTCTGGTCGGGATTGATGTCAAATCCGTATTTGTCGCAGATCTCTTTTATCTTCGCTGCAGCTTCCTTTTTGTTTAATTTGCCGTCAAGTCCGAGAATGATATTTTCGGTCGCAGTTAATACATCCACCAGTTTAAAGTGCTGATGAACCATGCCTATTCCGAGTTCATATGCAATTTTAGGGGAGCTGATTGAAACTTCCTTGCCGTCTATGAAAATCTGCCCTTCGTCGGGATAATAAATACCCGAGAGCATATTCATAAGCGTGGTCTTTCCGCTTCCGTTTTCTCCTAAAAGAGCTAAAATTTCGCCCTTGTTAATCTCAAGTGAAACATTGTAATTCGCCCTGACCTGGCCGAAAGATTTTGTGATATTTACGAGTTTTACAGCTGCTTCTGCCATATTAACCTCAACATTATCCGGAGCCGGGCACGCTACACGAGCCGGGCACCTTATCTGCACCATTATCCGCAAAATAAAAAAGAAAGGCAGTCAGCGAGCACGCTCACTGCCTTTCTAAAGTTTATCACATATTAGTATGATTCATCAAGAAGTGTAATGCCATCAATTCTTAAATCGAAGTAAGGAGCTGATCTGA
>JAEEGK010009910.1_pt1 | contig 22088 bp, 14 predicted proteins | sample 8958771 | NCBI WGS metagenome assembly JAEEGK01 (sample SAMN16246547, study PRJNA631951) | gut metagenome | biome: gut microbiome; feature: rumen; material: SC-attached | host: Bos | place: Iran: Karaj | collected 2018-10 | reverse complement strand
CCCCAATCCCCAATCCCCAATCCCCAATCCCCATTGAATATAATTGACTTTTAATTTGTAATTCTTTTAATTTTATTTTAATTATTAAATGTTTAAAAATAATTATACTTGATTAATATCAATGGGAAATAAATCAATTCCAAATTATAATGATTATTTACTTCCAAAAATTTATTTTACAGAATTTATTAATAATAAAATCCAATTAAATATATCAATTGATAAATGTGAATTAAATAATGAATACCATTGTGAAATTTTTTTGAATTCTCTTGATGAAGAAAATATTAAAGATAAAACAGAAAGAAAAAATTGTACAGAAAATAATCAAAAAATTATTTTTTCAAATTCAAAACCAATAGAATTTAATTTTAAAAAACCTATTAAACTTTATATCAAAATTTTCAAAAATGAAAAAATTTCAATAATTGAAACAACTACATCTCAAATTCTTACAAATGATAATTTAAAATTTGAAAAAGAAATATTTTCAGAATCAAAAGAAATAATAACAATAAAGCCATTAAATATAGAATCAAAATCAAAAAATACAATTATAAAGTTTGAAATACAAGAAGCAGAACAATATCAATTTTTTGAAATAAAAAATAAATTTTATTTTGAAATCACAAATAATATAAAATTATATAGAAGTGAATTAATTTCAAATAAAGGGACATTTAATGAAATAAAAATTACTTCTGATTTATTGTATCCTAATTTTACAATAGATTTTTTTGATATATATAATACTAAATTTTTCTCATATAACACATCATTAGAAGATTTTTTTAATTTGATAAATAATGATATTCAAGTTATTGTAATATTACCAAATCAAAAAACATTATCAATTATGAATAAAAGTTATGAAATTGAAAAATTTAATATTTTAAATTATCTATTTAATGGATTAAAACTAAATTTAGGAATTGCTATTGATTTTACTAGATCAAATGGAAATCCAAATGAATTAGATTCTTTACATAATATAACAAAAGAAACTCCAAATAATTATGAAAAAATAATATTATCTTTAGGTAAAATATTCACTGAATATAATCCAGAAAAAAAATTTTCTGTTTTTGGTTTTGGAGCTTTAATTGCAGAAACTTCAAATTATTGCTTTAATATTAATTTTAATCTAGATCCTAATATTTATACTATTGAAAATGTTATTAAAGAATATCATAATTGCTTAAATAAAATTATTCTATCAGGTCCTACTAATGTTTATCCTGTGTTAAAAAGATTTATTTATCAAGTTAAAGAAGAAAATTTACAATGGAAATATAATACATTATTATTATTAACTGATGGTTTATTTGATGATGTTAATGAAATTATTGATATTTTAATTGAATCAAGTTATTATAATGTTAGTATTATTATTATTGGAATTGGAGATGAAGATTTTAAGCAAATGAAATTTATAAATGAGAGTTTTCCAATATTTTCTAGAAATAATCAAAAAAGAAATAGAAATAACATATTGTTTATTAATTTTTCAGAATTTGAAAATAAACAAAATAAACTTTATGATAATATAATGGAATTTATATATAAAGACATATTAAACTATTATACATCAAAAAAAATTTTTCCTTCACAAATAAAGCATTAAATATATAAATAATAATAAAAAAATATTTTTTTAATTAAATCATATAAAAAAGTCAAAGTAAAAAAAGTTAAAATAAATAAAATTGGGTTCCAAAGTAATTCACTTAAAAAGTAGAAACAATCCCTGAACCCATCACTGAGGGTGCTATAACAATAACTCAAAACTATCTCTAAACTCATTCAGAGTATAAATCAGAAGAAACACAAAAAAAATTTATGAAGATCAATAGATGAAATAAATTAAGAAATGCCAATAAAAATTTCGGAAAATATAAATTTATGAATATTGAATAAAAAGGAATTTCCCAAAACTTCAAAAAATAAAAAGATAATTAAAAATTTAATTTATTATCAACCAATAATGATTGAAAAATATATTGCAATATTATACTTCTTTATTGATGATTTACCCCCTTAATTCTTAACCAGAAGATAGAAAAGTTTAATCAAATAAAAAAAGGAAAAATTAATATTTCATCATTTTTATTTTTTTTCACATTTTTTTATTATAATGTATTTTTATTAGTAAATTATAGAAAAGGTTTTTTTAATTAATTTAAATTAGTTTTTATTCTATATTTAAATAAAGTTCATCTGATAATAAATTTAAAGTAGCAACCATTTCATCAAAATTGGATATTTTACCATATAATTCATTTTTATAAATATCACAAATAGAAAATAATTCATCAATCATAATAGCATTTGTAACAGGAACATTCATTAACATTCCTACTTCATAATCTAAGCTTTTATTAAAATAAATTTTATTTATTTCACAAAAAACTTTTCTTTGAAATTCTTCTAATTTCATTACCATATCTTCAGTAATATCTCTATCTTTCATTTTATTATCATAAATTTTAATGTTAAACAAACTTCCAAGAATACTATTTAAAACAAAATCCTTATTATTATTATAACTTAAATTGACACATTCTTTTAAATCAAAAGAATTTTTAATTTCATAAACTTCATCATTTAAATTAAATATAGAAATGACTCCATTTTTTTCAGTTAAAAAAACTTCATTAAAATTATTATTAATAGGAAAAGCTTTCATTAAAATTCTATTAGAAATATCAGCTCCATTTGTATTAAATCTTGCTTGAGGTTCAAATTCTAATAATTGAAAACTTTCATCTGAATCTCCTACTATTAAAATATTATCTGAAGCATTATTATTTAAAGATTGTAAAGAAATTATTTTATTCATATATTGAATTGATTTAGCATCATTTTTTATTTCAAAACTATTATTTGAATTTAATTCATATGTTATTAAACCTAATGAATAATCTGATCCTATTACAATATAATTTTTAAGAAAACATATATCATATATAATTTTAGATAAAATTAATTTTCTTTTAAATATTATTTGATTATCTTTTAATTCATAAATTAAAATCATTCCTTTTTCTGATTCTTCTTGTTCTTTACTTGTGGAATATTCTAAACTTACACATATTATATCCATAAATCTATCTTCATTTGGTATTTCCATTTTAAATTGTCTCAAGGCGTTTACTTTTGAATTTATATATGTATTTTTATCTATTTCTATTTCAAATTTCAATATTAATGAATTGTTGAATGTATTAAATAAATAAAAATTTAATTTATCTGTTATTATTAATATTTGTGTATTTTCAAATGATATTATTTTAACTCCTTTTTCATCTTTATTAAAATAATATATTGTATCTGTTACAATATTATTTTGATTTATTATATTTTTTTTATATTGAGAAGGAGAATTATATATATTAAAAGTAGAAAAGGCTATTTTTCCTTTTGTTTGATATAAATAAACATATTTGGATATTTTATGAAAACAAATTAAAAAAATATCATTTTCACAATTTTTTTTTATTATATATGTTGATTTATGACATTCTTCTTTTTTTGGAATAAAACTTATTTTATAATTAAAAGCATTATATCTATTAAAGAAATCGACACTATAATAATAATTATTATCATTTTCCATTTCAATATTTGAAATATATAAAGGAATTTTTTCAAATGAAATTTTCTCTGCAACAACAGTAATTAAATTTTTATTTTCCTCATTATCTTCATTAAATATAAAAGAACAAAACTCTCCTGTTCTTGTTGAAATAAAAATATATTTTTCAACAACTTTTATTGTTTCTGGAACAATAGAATTTTCATTGTTATCATCAATTGAAAAAACATTTGAAACTTTTTTTGATAAATCTATTATATTTTCCTTTATATCATAATATAAAATATCTAAACTTCCTTTATAATTTCCTATTAAAATTGCAATTGAATTATTATTTAATACTATATTATTAATGACTGAGATTTCAATTGAATAAGGAATATCTATTTCATTAATTTCTTTTTTATTTTCTAATTCTATAATTTTTAATTTTCTTGATGATAAATATAATATCATATAAATTAAATCATTGAATGAAAAAATTGAATGACTGATTATTTGAGTTCCATTTTGGAAATTAAATAACTGATTTTCTTCAATAATACTATAATTTGCATTTATAAATTTTATACAATTAATTTCATTTTTTAAAATAATAAAATATTCATCTAAATTTTTATTTGAAGGATAAATTCCTAATCCTTGAGTATTATATTCTTTAATTTTATTAATTTTAAAATTAGGAGATATAATATATAAATTTGAAGAAAAAAAAGATGAAGTTAAAAACAATCTAAGTTCTGTATTGTTATTAATTTTTCCATAAACAGGATTTTCACTAAATATTATTTTTGACATTTCTTCATTTATATTTGTTTCAAATAATTGATTTTCAATAAATCCATCAACATATCTTATTAATCTTGATTCACCTTTAATTCCGCATAAACTATAAATTTTTAATTTTTCTTTTTCAAATTGAACACTTGTTGAATCATAAGAAAACATTCCTTCATTTTCTAATTTATTGAAAATTTTAATTATACATTGTTCATTGTTTTCTTCAAAATTAACAAATATTAAGGATCCTTTACAATCATAAAATAAATAATTATTATCTTCTAATTTCAAAATACTTTTTCCAAAAAGAGTTCTTTTATTTACTTTTGGAATTAATTTTTTCCTTTGAATATATATTAACTCATTTTCTTTTTTTTCAGTATACATTAAAAATTTCTTATCAAAAAAAAAGAAAAAAGAAGAATTTGTTTGATAATGCTCAATAAAAATTGGATTTTTATTTTTAAATTCAAATCTACATTTAAATTCAATTTGATCTTTTTGTTCATCAAAATTTACTATTGAATCTATTTTAAATATTAAAGCTAATTTTTCAGATATTACAAAAATATAATGTAATTTATAATCAAATATTATATCAATATCTATTTCATTTTGAATTTCTTTTCCTATAACTTCTATCAATTGTTTTGTAAATTTATCATAAGATTCAAAAAGTTTATTTTCATTTAAATTAATTTCTATAAAATTATTTTTTGAAAAACATAAATTTTCATAAGTATAATCAGTTGAATTTTGAGTTAAAAGAGAAACAATGAAAAAATCTTTTTCTTCAAAAATAAATATTTTCCTTATATATTTTGAAGTACATAAAACATTTTTATTAAGTTTAATTAAAGAATTTTCATTAAATTTATAAACAGAAAATAATTGAGTATTAGAATAACAAATTATAATTCCTAATGATTCATTAATTTCTAAATACATTAATTTATCTCTTTCTTCACAATTAATATTAAAAACTTCACTAAGAACAACATTCCATTTATTACCATCAAATTTTAAAATTATTAATCCTACTGAAGTTAAAAGAATTAGTTTATTATTAATTATTCCACTATCAAAAATTATAAAAAAAAAATTTTGATGATAAATAGGAGTTTGAGTATATTGTTGTATTTCTTGATCAAATTCACAAAAAGAAAGATTTATTGATGATTCATATACTTGTATTATTTGAGGAATTTTTTCATTACTTTCTAAAAATTGTCCTGAATGAATTTTTTTCAAAAAATTCCCTTTAAATAATGTTTTAATAAACATCATTTTTAAATGTTATCAAAAAATAATAATTTCAAAAAAAAATATAATTAAGTTTAAAAAATTCTTTATACATTAATAAATATAAGATTATTATTTAAAAAAAATATTAATAAAAGCTTATTTCCTCTTTTTTTTATTTATAAAAATTATTACTTGTAACATAACCTTTTTTATCATTTTCATCATCTTTTTCTATTACATCAATAAAATCTTGTTCTTTTAATTTAGGTAATTTAAATCTTTTTTTTTTATTTCCCTGATAAAAACCAGTAGTAGTGGTAATACTCATTTTATTATTATTATATTTAATATTAGCATTAATAGTATTATTACTTAAAGGTAATATTTTTTTTCTACTTCTAGTATTTCTTAATTTAGAATCATTAACATTTGTTATTTTTGGAATAATTATTCCATTATTACTACTTGTATTTTTTTTATTTAAAATTCCCCAACTTGAAGAACCCATTAAAGTCTTAGCAAATTTATTCATTGCATCATAATTTTTCATATTTACTAATTTTTTTTTATGAAATAAATCTCCAGGTTTATTTTTACTATAATATTTATTATCTTTAATTGTAGTTTCTGTTATTAAATCTAATTCACTAAGAGCGATTTTTAAATTTTTTGTTTTTAAATGTAAAGTATTATTCATTTCACTTGGTTCTAAATTTAAAAAATTAGTTTTATGATAATCTCTATGCAAATTTTCATTATCATTTCGATGTTCATCAGTTTTATTATAAATTGAATATCTTTTAATATTTTCTAAACTTTCATTTCTTGTTTTATAAAAATTTTCTGTTTGAGTTTTATTTTGTTGTTGTTCAAAATTTTCAACTGAATATTTATTAAACTTTTTAAAAAAGTCTTTTCCACCTGTTTTAAATTTAGAATTTTCTTTTAAATCAACTCCAATTTCTAATTGCATTAAATCAAAGTTTGATCCTGCTGCAAATTGAGAATTAGATTTTTTTAATATACTAAAAGGTGAATTTATTGATGGAAGGGAATTATTATCATTTAAATTTTTATTTCCAATTAAATTATCTTTATTATTTAAATTATTGATACCTTCATTATTATTATTTTCATTATTAATATTATCACTTGATTTAATATGATTGTGTTTTTTTTTATACATTAAATCTCCTTTTTTATTTTTATTATCTTTTAAATTTTTAGTATTCCCCATATCAACTATTAATCCTGATTTATTAGGATTTTTTTCCACTATAATACTTTTTCTTTGAAATCTTGGTACTTCACCTTCAATTTGATTAATATATTTTTGATTGGAATTTGCAGAAGTAAATTCATTTATTAATTGATCTATATTTAAAGGTCTTATATGTATAACATTACCATTTGGATCAACTGTAATTTCTTTTAATGCATTATCTTTATATTTATCTTTTTTTTCTTTTTCTTTTTGTAATCTTTCTTCTTCTTTTTGGATTCTTCTTAATTCTTCTAATCTTTTTAATTTAATTTCATTTTCTTTTTCTTCCCTTAATATATTTATTTCATTCCCTTCTATTAAATTAGGAAATTGTTCAATTGGAATATCATGAGCTTCAATAGGTAAAACAATTTTTTTTTTATTTTTTTCTTCAACATCTTCTTCTTCTTTTTTTTTCTTAGTTTTTTTTCTGAATGTATTAATTAAAGTTCTATTCGTTTTAGATTCTTTATTTGAATTTGATAATCTATCTGTATCAATTATAATATCTTTGGAAAATTTTATCATTGACGAAGCATTTCTATCAATTGATATTGGTTTTGGTTCTGGAAGTGTTCCCCAAAAATTTTTCTCTTCGTTATAATTATCGTAAAATAAAGAATTATCTTCTTCTTCAAAATTTAAAAAATTATTTTCTTCAATTTTACTTTGGTTAACACTTGAAATCTCTATTTTTTCAATATTTTCTATATTATTTACATCAAAAGGTATTTTTTGTTTTTCTAAAATATTATCTTTTGAAAAATTCAATAAAGATTCATTAATTTTTTTATCTATTTGAGTTCTATTTATTATATTATTTGATTGGTCTAATTGACTAATTTTAAATTCTGATAATTTAGAAATTTCTAAATCATTATTTACACTTTTTGGAGGCTGCACATTTGTTTCTTTTTGAATTGGACCATCATCTCTTTCATAACTTATATATTTAATTTCACAATATGATTTTAAAGTTTGCTTTAATTTTTCATAACAATAATTTGATATTTGATCTTCTACTTTTGATGTAAATGATTTTGTTATTGATAATGATATAAATTTATTTATTAATGATTTAACTATTGATTCGGATTCATTTGAAAAAGAGAATTTTTCTCCTTTTTTTTGTAATATTGACATTTTGATATTAATTTTAAATTAATTATAATTTTGAATTTTTTCTTCATATATTATAAATAATTATTTATATTAATGCATAAATTCTATATAATATTAAAATATGCAATGATTTGTTAATATATAATTTATTTATTATATAATTTTTTTATTTTCTTTTTTTATTTATTTTCTGTTTCTTCATGACGACTCCAATAACCAATTCCAGCACAAACAAAAAGAACAAACAAAATAAATAATATAAAAGAAGATATTGTTTCCATTGTATCACATTTAACATAATTTGGCATTGAAATTAAGGTTATTATAAAAATAAATTTCAATAAATTTTTTTTTGAATTAAAACATTTTGTTTCCATTTAATTACTTTAAATAAATATATAGTTAATTTGACTTTAAATTTTTTATTCAATAAATTTAAATAATTTTTAAATGAGTGATAATTCCAATTCAATTAATAATAACGAAGAAGAAGAAGAAGAAGAAAAATCAAAAAATAATTTAAATGATAGTTATGTTTATGAGATTTGTCAATTATTTGATAAAGAAAATGATGAAAAAATAAATTCAGATGATTTAATTGATTTAATAAAAGCTCTTGGAATAATGTTAAATGAAGAAAATATTGAAATTATTCAAAATTTTATTGCTTCAAATAAAAAAGAAAAAATCCCTTTTGAAGAATTTTTTGATTTATATGATAATTTAATTCAAAATAAAAAAAGCAAAGAAGAAGAAGAAAAAGAATTATTAGATGCTTTTGAATTTTTTGATGGAGAGAATACTGGATATATCGATGCTAATTATTTTAAAAAGGCAATTACTTCTTTTGGAAATAAATTAAGTGAAAATGAATTTAATGATTTAATGGGAAAAGCAATTTTTGATAAAAGTAATAAAAATTTTAATTATAAAGAATTTATTAAAACTATATTAGATAATGATAGTTAATTAAAGTTTTAATTTAAAATATAATTGATATATAAAAGTATGTTTTTGAATAATAATATATTTTATTTATGTTTTTAATACATTTATTCATTTTCAGTTCTTTTTAGATTTAATTTTCACATTATTGAATTTTCAATATATAAATTAATTAATATTCCTATAAATAAAATCAAAATTAGGAATAAAATAATAAATAGAATTATTTTTTTATTAGTAAATAAATTAAATCCTTCATAAAAATACTTTTCTGATAAATTATTTAAATTTAAAAAATTAGAAAACCCAATTTTTTTATTTTCTTGGTCAAATTCAATAAAATAATAATCAAAAATTATTTTTCCAATGATAATAGTTGAACTTTCTTTAGAAGATGAAATAATGGATTTGTAAATTCCAGTGTTATTTCTTAATGAATAATAAAATAAATCTTTTAACTTAATATTTATATCAAATCCTTCTTTTAATTGAAATGATAAATTAGAAATCTTTTGAAAAACAAAATCCCACAAACATAATAATTCTTTTTCATAAAAACAAATTTTTTCCCCTAAATAATTATTAATTAATTCAATAATTTTTAACAAAATTGTTTCTGGAAAAATAATTCCTATAACTAAAGAATCAAAAATAAAAACATTATTAACTTCCAAAAATTCATTTTCAATTTTAATTCCTTTAGTCCAACAATTCCAAAAGAAATATTTATAAGAAAATTCTAATTTATCATCACAATTACAATAATATATATCATTACTTAAATTTAATTTTCCTAAAATAAAATAATTATCATTAATAGAAAAAATATTTTTATTAATGATATGATTTTCTTTTAAATAATTCATAATAGAATATTCCTTATCATAACCAAAAAAAAATGTTTCTTGAACTGCTATATCATTTGAATAATTTAAAGCTAAACCAATAAAACCATCATAATTAATTTCATTTAAATTTAAATATAATTTTTTTTCTCTTAAATGAAACATTGAAAAAATACTTATTGGAAATTTATTTTTTATATTGTTATTTATAAATGTTATAAATGATTTTCTGCCTGAAAAACTTCTATATGAATTTGCAGAATATATAATTTCACTTTCATTATAAATTTCAAAGTTTAATTTATTGATTTTTAACTTTGTAATAAAAGACATTGTATCAAGAATTAAATTGACTTTTTTATAATAAATTCCGTTATAAAGAATTTTTAAGTCTTTGATTAACATTTTCTTTTTATCTAATTTAAAAATCACAATTTCTTTTAAAAAAATTGGTAAAAATTTACTTAAAAAATAGAGTAAAAAAATCTTTTTCATATTTATTTCATTATTTATTTTAATTGAATAAAAAGAAAAAAACTTTAATTTATTGACCAAAATTATTGTAAATGAAAAATAATTATTTAAATTAAAAATTATGATAATTAAAAAAACGAAATATCCAATAATTACTTTAAATTATTATCAAATTTTTAAAAATAAAAATTGATTGATAGATTTTAAATTGCATAAATAATTATTGTAAATGGGAAAGGAAGTATAAAAAAAAGATTTCACAAAATTTGTTAAATTTTATTACTTTCTTCTATCTTTATTTTTTTGTTTTAAAAACCATGATATTAGAAATTTATAATTTATTTAAATTATTATAACTTATAATTATTAAATTTAATTTGGAATAGTTCAATAAATTGTAAAGATATAATTATAAGCGATTTTCTATATCAAAGAACAATATAAGGACTATTTAACCTAAAATATTGTTATTATTTGAAAAAAGAAAAAATAAAATATGTTTAATATCATTGAAAATCAATTTAGAAAAAAGAATTAATTATTTTTTATCAATGCCTTAAATTCTGATTAGAAAAATATCAAGTCTTTTAACAATTTAACAAGCATTTATTTTATTAATATCTTAAAAAAATTAAATATTTATTGTGTAAAAACATAAAAAAAAACAAAAACCGTAGTAAATCTATTTCATATTAAAAAAATCCAAATGATAATATTGTTCATATAAAAGAAAAAAATTTTTTTTATTATAAATGATTAAATTGAAAGTTAAAATAGTATTGATATTGGAATTAATAACCTTTTCCTTTTCTCTAATAAGCAAATCAAAAAATTTGCGTTTAACTGACACTACCTATTCATTATCTTTTGACTCAACAAATTGGTCATATGATTCATCTAATGGGGTTTATTATCAAATTGGAGTTATTTATTGTACTAATCCAGCAACCACGAATTATAATTCACTTGGTATTTATGTACCTGCAAATTATCTAACATGTACAGCTGGTTCTTCAAATAAATATAGTTGTTCAATAAATTCTTCAGGAGCAGTAGGAAGTTATACAGCTACAACAGCTCCTATAGTATTTCCAATCAATACAGCAGGTTATTCAGCACAAAAAGGACCTACCTCTTATTCTTATAGTGGATTAGATAGTTATTTAAAAGCAGGATTAATATATGTTTATGCAGGATGTAGAGGAAGGAATGAAGGAGAAACATATAATTCAGGAGCACCTTGGGGAGTAACTGATTTAAAGGCATCTATTAGATATATAAGATATAATAGTGATTCTATTCCAGGAGATAAAGATAGTATATTTTCTTTTGGTCATAGTGGAGGAGGAGCACAAAGTTGTTTATTAGGTATTACTGGTGATAGTACTTTATATACAAATTATTTGAATGAAATAGGAGCAGCAATGACAGATAGTAGTGGAAATTCAATATCTGATAGTATTAAAGGTTCTCAATGCTGGTGTCCTATTACTAATTTAGATACTGCAGATATGGCTTATGAATGGAATATGGGACAATATTTTTCATCTGGAACAAGAGCTGAAGGTACTTTTACTAAATCTTTAAGTGATGATTTATCAAATCAGTATATTTCTTATATTAATAATATCAAATTAAAAGATGAAAATGGTAATACTTTATTATTATCTACTAATGAAAGTAATACAGGAACATATTATGATTATTTAAAATCAGTCATTGAAACTTCATTAAATAATTTTTTATCAGATACAGAATTTCCTTATACTCCAAGTTCTAATGAACAAGGAGATGGTGGATTTGGAGGTGGTGGAGATAGTAGTGGAAGTGGGGGAAGTCCTCCAAGTGGTGATCCACCAAGTGGAGATCCTCCTAGTAGAAGATTAAGTACAACATATAATTCAGTAAGTGAATATATATCTTCTTTAAATTCAGACGGTAATTGGGTCACTTATGATAGTTCAACTAATACAGCAACAATAAATAGTGTTGGAGATTTTGTTACTCATTGTAAAAATCCAACAAAAGATGTAGGAGCGTTTGATAGTTTAGATAAATCTCAAGCTGAAAATAAATTATTTGGTATTAACTCAACTTATAATACTGCTCATTTTGATACTTATATGTCTTCATTGTTAACAAATAATGTTGGAACTTATTCTTCTGGTTCTAATTGGGAATCATCTTACCCAACAGCTTATTCTTCTGATTTATCTGAAACAGATTCATTGGGTAAAACAGTAATAGAAAGAGCAAATATGTATAATCCAATGTATTATATTCATAATAATTATGATGGATATAATTCATCAAAAGTTGCTTCATATTTTAGAATTAATACAGGAATAACTCAAGGAGATACATCAACATGTGTTGAAATGAATTTAGCTTTAGCTCTTAAAAATTATGGAAAAAATGTTGAATTTACTACTGTTTGGGATCAAGGTCATACAACTGCAGAAAGAAAAGGAAGTAGTTATAGTACTTCTAATTTTATTTCATGGGTAGCTGATTGTATGGGTGTTTCTTCAGATTCAGATTCAGATTCAAATATAAATTATGAAAGTGATAATTCTAGTAACTTTTTAAATAGAAGTTTAATAACTTTAATCTTTTTTATTTGTTTATTCAGTTAATTATTTGAATTAAGGGTATATAATTTTAAAATTATATTTTTTATTGTAAGTTTTTGATTTTAAAAAAAATTTAAATGTTTCTTTATAGTTGAAGGTAGTTTTTTAGTAGATTTTTTTTGATGATACAAAAGAATTTATTTGCATATTATAATTTGTGCTATTTTAGGTTAAAAATAATAGGTAATGGATTAAATTTAATTGTAAATAAATTAATGAAAAATAAAAAAATATAAAAATTTTTATTTAGAACAATTAACTTGGAAATATATTTTCAAGTCCAATTTTATAGAGAATAGCTCCTTTTATTTGATTTTATTATTTTGAAATAAAATTTTTTATTTTTTCATTATCATCTTTTTATATAATTTTAAATTCATATGAATAAATTTCATTGTTGATGAAAGTATGTGTTTGATTTGATAGTTTTTTCCTTTCATTTTATTTTAAATAACAAAATGGCTTCAAAAAAATATATTAAAATGTTTGTTTACAAAAATATAACCCAATATTTATTTTTAACAATCCAATAATTATTAATAACAATTTTCCTAAAAAATCAATAAAAAATTACTAAATTAGGTTATATTCATAATTTTCATTATTTATATTTATATTTTATTATTTTTTTTTATCGCAAATATAATATTAAATATTTCTAATTCAAAAGGATAAAATGTAATATCAAAAATTATTTTTTAATAAATAAATATTTGATCTAATGAAATTCTGTTAACATTTTGGTAAATACAGGAATATTATATTTAGAACAATATATTATAACTTTATTAATTGATTTGTTTTTTACATAATAATATATTGGAGAATTAATTTTATTTAAATTTTAAATAATAAATGATATATTCCATAGAATATCTTCTCTTAAAAGAATAACGTAATATTCCTTCTAAAAAAATGAGGATATTAGATTAATTTAGAAATGATTTCTCCATGAATTTTGATAATTTTTCAAAAATTCTCTTACAATAATTTTATTTTTATATAATCATTATCAATAATCTTCAAACAATATGAAAATTTTTTTTATTTCTCTACTATTGTTCAAAACTGAATTTAATATTATTTGATTATGAAATTTTTTTATCTTGGCTCTAAAAGGACACAAATTTTCTTCATCTTAGAAAAATAAATATTATCTCTTTACTTTGAATAATAACTATTAATTTAAAAAACCAATACTTCATGAAGTTATTTTCAAATTTTATAATATATGAATAAAACTATATAATTGTTATGATAAATGTATTTAATTTTTTAGAGTAATTTGTTTATTAAAAGTGATTCCCAATATAAATTACACACAAAAAATCTCAGATTAAAAACTTAAAAGAAATATAGTCTCTGACTAAAATAAAGGAATACAATTAATACAAAGAGAAAAAAGAAACACAACACAGAAGGAAAATGATAATTTAATTTTCTTTTAAAGCTGTATCTCTGTATTTTATCAAGAAACTAAATTATGTAAATTTTAAAGAATTAATAATTAAATAAATGAGAGTATATATAAAGAATATCACTAACATTTATGAAAAAGAAACATAAAATCAAAATAATTCAAAAAAAATAATATATGAACAATCTTAAAATTACTAAAATAAAATAAATATCATATTTAAATGCTTCATTATGATTTATTAAAAAGATTAATGATCACATATAATATATAATATAATAAAGTAATCAAACTAAAAATTTTACATTAATACTCATTTTCATATATATTATTATTATAAAATAATATTGAAACTTATTCTTTTATCTATTTGAGAATTCATATTAAAATATTCTAATATTTAATTGAATAAATTCAATTGGAGCTAATGCTTGATATATATTCATAATAATTATGATGGATATAATTCATCAAAAGTTGATTCATATTTTAGAATTAATACAGGAATAACTCAAGGAAATACATCAACATGTGTTGAAATGAATTTAGCTTTAGCTCTTAAAAATTATGGAAAAAATGTTGAATTTACTACTGTTTGGGATCAAGGTCATACAACTGCAGAAAGAAAAGGAAGTAGTTATAGTACTTCTAATTTTATTTGACTCAAAAATGTATGAGTATATATAATCAATGAACAATAAAAATATTGAAAAACTTAAAATTTTAAAAAAAATTAAATAAATAATCAAACCTAAATCAAATAAAAAAAAATAAAAAAATTAAAAAAAATGTTACCAACCCAATCCTCTCAACTAAAATTGGGCCACTACATTCTATATTTAACTCATCGTCTTGGAAGTGGTGCCTTTGGTGCAGTTTACCCAGGTCAAAATACAACAACTCACCAGAAAGTAGCAATAAAATGTGAGAATAAAAATATACGTCATTTACAACTTCATTATGAAACAGGAGTTCTTCGATATCTTCAAGGTGGAAAAGGTATTCCTATTTTTTATGAATATTTACCTTCTCAAAAATATAATTTTATGATATTTGAATTATTAGGTCTTTCATTAGAATCACTTTTTGATTTTTGTTCTAGAAAATTCACTCTTAAAACTATTTTATTATTAGGTGATCAAATGCTAAGTAGAATTCAATTTTTACATTCAAGACATTTAATTCATAGAGATATTAAACCTGATAATTTTTTGATGGGAATTAATGATAAAAAAAAAATTGTTTATATTATTGATTTTGGTCTTGCTAAAAGATTTAGAGATCCTAAAACAGGACTTCATTTACCTTATAAAGATGGGAAAAGTTTTACTGGAACTGTTAGATATGCTTCTATTTATACTCATTTAGGTATTGAACAAAGTAGAAGAGATGATTTGGAAAGTTTAGCTTATAGTTTAATTTATTTTTCTAATGGTTTTTTACCTTGGCAAGGTTTTAGAGTTAAGAATAAGGAAGAGAAATATAAAAGAATTTTAGAAAAGAAAATTAATATGAAAGTTGAAGAAATTTGTAAAGATTTACCTAATGAATTCATTACTTTTTTACAATATGTTAGAAGCTTGCAATATGAAGAAAAACCTGATTATGATTATTTACGAAAACTTATTGAAGTTATGGCAGAGAAAAATGATATTATTTGGGATTTTAATTTTGATTTTTGTGAAAAGTTAGATAAATGGGAAAAAATGAAGAAAAATGAAATTTTAACTAAAAAAAAAATGTATATTAAAGAAGATAAGGTTAATAAAAATTTTTTTGAGGAAAATGATGAGAATAATAATGAAAAGAATAATGAGAATAATAATAAAAATGAGAATAATAATTTAAATAAAAACGAAAATATTAATAATACAAAAAAGGAAGATGAAAAAATTAATGAAAGTAATATTATCAATGGAGAAGATAATAATATTGAGAGGAACATTAAAATAGATAATAATAATGAAAAATTAGAAAATAATATTAATAAGACTATTGAAGAAAATAAATAAATTTAATTTGTAAAAAATAGGATATAGAGTTGTAGATTTTATGTTACCTTTATTATTGGTTGATTTGTTTATTATAAAAATATTGAAAATTAAAAATCATGTTTGATACTAATATAAAAAATAATAATCAACTTTTGTCAAAAAATAAATTTTGAATATATTATAAATATATAATTATATTCAAAAATTAAACCAATATAAAAATTCTCTATTAATTAAAAAGAATATAAAATTTAATTAAAAAACCTTTATTTAAAGCTAAAACAAAAATAATCTTTTTTAAAAATTATTTAATTTCAATAATAAAAAAAAAACAAAAAATTCAATAGTTAAAGAATCTTATTTTTTTCCTTTTTTATAAACTTTCATTATCTTAGGACCATTTTCTTCATCATCTTTTCCTTCATTAACTGAAGAATCAAAACCTTCATTAAGATTTTTCTTTTTAATTTTAGGCAAATTATTTAATCCAGAATGATTACCTTTATCAACTTCAATGGAACTTCCAATATTACTATTATTTTGTGGAATATTATTATTATTATTAATTTTATTTCTAAAATGAGCACTTTGAAATCTTCCTTTATTATCACTGTCATTTAAATCTTTATTCACATTAACATTATTATTTTTAAAAAAATTAGTGGAAGTTTGATTTCCTTTTGGAGGAGAATTAGAAGATTCAATATTATCAAAATTTAACATTTGTAACATTTTAGAAAAACCATTTCCAATTCTATATAATTTTTCATTAGGATCTCTTAAAGGATATCTATTCCAAGGTATATATTGATTATTCTCTTTTAATTCTCCTAAATAAGTTTCACAAGAAGCACAAGAATATCCTAATGGCTTTTTAGCTAATAACCAATTATCTCCATGTTCATCTTTTTTACTAAGTAACATTGCTAATATTTTCTTTATTTGTTGTTCTAAATATTTGAAATTTTTAGCTGTTTCATTTTTATCAGCAAATTTCTTATTACAGGCTATTGCTAATTCATCTATTTTCTGAAGAAGGAAATTTTTTAAATCTTCTAAGTCATTTAAGTCTGCTTTATTTTTCAATAATTCAAATAATTCATCTATTAATTTTTTTAATCTTTCTAATTCTGCAAATATTCTATTAAATTTATCATTATTTTCTTTTTTATAATCATCAAATGTTGAAATTGAAAGATATTTAGATAAATCTATGTTAGGAACTTCTACATTTGTGGTATTTATTGAGCTTATTTTTTCTAGTCTATTTGTTAATTGTTGAATTAAACTATATAATTCATCTAATCTTTTTTTAATATAATCAATTTCATCTTGATGTTGTTCATATTTATCATTTAATTTATTTATTTGTTCAATAAGATTTTTTAATTGTTTTAAAATATCATTGATTTTATCATCAACATAACTTTTATCTGCTTTATTATTTTTTAAATTATCAATTTCTTTCCATAAATCATCAATTCTTGCTTTTTCAACAAATTCTCTAAAATTAATTTCAATTTGAGTTAATCTTTTAATTAAATCTTGAATAGCTTTTAAATCACCAGCTCCTATTCCAGGTTTATTATCTTTTGGATTATTAATAAATAAATCTAATTGACTTTGAATTTCGGCAATTTTATCATCAATATATTTTTTCAAAGAATCAATTTGTTTTTGTAAATTTTCATCTCCTTCTTTATAACCTTTAATTATATCATCTAATCTAGGAAATACAGAATCAATTTTTTCTTTATTATTTTTCACATTTTCTTTTGTATTTTCTAAATCTTTTTTTAGTTTTTCGAATTCATCTGAAAGGTCTTTTATTTTTCTTTCTAAATTAGAAGAATCAAATTGAACTATTGTTTCCTTTTTTTCAACTTGTTGTATTTTTTCTCCAGAACCTAGATTTTTTATTAATTCTTCATGAGAATTTAATCTATCATTTATTTCTTTTAATTTTGAATAAACTATTATTAAAATTAATTTAAAAAATATAACTTACTGTCGTCAATTTGATCATCATGTTTTTTTAAATGAGCTTTTATTTCTGATAAATCATTTTGAATTTGTTCAATTAAATTTTTATCTATTTGATTTTCCTTTAAAATCTTTACTTCTCTTTCTAATTCTTTAATTCTATCATCTTTATCATCATTCATATTATCTATATTCTCCATATGATTTTGTAAAAGTTGTTGGTTTTTTAAAAGTTCCTCAATTACTCCTTTTAATAAATCAAAATTATAATTTAAATTAAATAATGCATTTAAGTCTATATTATTCATTAATTGTATTTTTTCATTTGAAATTTTTGCAGAAAAATGAGTGTTATCCATATTTTTAATATTTATAATTTTTATAAATTTTAATTTTTAATTTTTTACCATTATTTTATATAAAAAATTATGAAAAAAATATATCAAAAAAATAATTTAATCATCATCACTACTATCATTATTTCTTTTCATTTTTCCAATGGCTTTAGTAATAAAAGTTTTACTTTCAGAATCTTCAACAGAATTTTCTTTATCTTTCTTTTTTTTTGATTTTTTTTTATCTTCTGAATTATCATCATTACTATTATCATCTTCATCATCATTTTGAGGAGCATTTTTAAAAGTACTTTCAAAAGCTTTATGAATAATACTTTTAGAATAATCTTTATTAATTGAACCATTGTATATTTTTTTAAATTCATTTACTAATTCTGTTAAACTAAGATTTTTTTCAAATTTTTTATATGCATTAAATATACTTGGATTTTCTAATATCACAAATTCTTTTAATTTTTTCTTTTGTTCTGAGTCTAGTTGCTTTAAGCCAAATAGATAGTATATTAAATATAATATTTTAGCATTCGGTAAATTAAATTTTTGGATGTCTTCCATCCATTTTTCTTTAGATTTTTCTGACATTTTAATTTGAAAATATTTTTATTTGTTATATGAAATAAAACATTTATTAAAGAAGAAATCAAAAAAAAAATAAAAAAACAAATAATTAATTCAAAAAATTAACTAAAATAAGATTGGGTAAGCATATTTTAATTCATGTGTAATAATCTTATTAATTTTAGTTACAATAAATTTTTCAATAAAATAAATGATTTTTATCTATGTTAATCTTTTAAGGATTAATTTAGTTTAATTATTTTTACTTTTAACTTTTAGCTATAAAAATTGGTTTTTTTCAATAAGTAAACATATCATAATTCTTTTAAATAATGTTTTTACCTAAAATATCTTTGACATAATGTAATTTTTCCTTTCCATCAAAAAAATAAAAAATTTAAAAATAAATAAATTAATTTCTTTAGATATAAAATATGAGTAAAGACTAAAGGAAAGTAAAAAAGTCAAAAAAAAGTGAAGAAGGTGAAAAATTAGCAGATGAAAAGGGAGTATATCTTGACAAGAAAAATAAGAAGGAATATATACTCATTAGGAGTTTTTCACATTAATGACTCATTTAAAGACATTTTAATTCATCTGACAGATTTTTCAGGCAGTGAAAAATATGCTCAAGCAACCGGAAATATGAAGCTGAAGGTGAATAGAGAAGTATCTTCTCCCTATTCCCAATGATAGTAACTCAAGATGTAGTCATGAGACTAAAGAAATTGAATATGGATAACATTCACATTAAGCTGCAGGGAAAAGGTAGGATTGATATATGTACTCTTAGACTTGGAGTATTATCTACTATGAGAGACATTGCTGATTGGGAGAATTGAAGAAATTACCCCTATTCCTATTAATGGTAATTGAAGAAAAGAGGCAGAAGAGGTAGAAGATTCTATAATATTTGGTTTCTTTTCCTATTATTATTATGCAGAGTATTTTATCACAGTGAAATTTTATATTTAGATTTTTGGTAAATAGAAGTTTTGTTTTACTTTTTAATTAAAAAGGGAATTCACTTTATTTAAATAGATTTTTTAATTTTTGTTTCATGAAATTGCTATTATTAGGAATTATTAAAAAAGGTTTTTTAAATATAAAACCTATTTTATTATTTATATCATAATAAATATCATTTATAATTTATTTATGATTAAATAAAAATTAAAAAATTTAGTTTTTTGAATATAGAATACCTTCAATAATTCCATTATTAAATTCATCAAAATCAGTTTGAATACCTTCAGTTTCCTTAAAAATAAAAGAAGTATTAGTATTATGACATTTAATAATTTGTTCACCTTGAATTTTAGTATTTCCAATATTTCCAACCCATAAATCACAATAACTATTAGAAGAAATATTTTCAATGGTAATTAAATAATTTTGTTCAGCTAAAATTTTGACTCCTTTTGAAAAATAAATAATTTGACTAGGATCATTTTTATCTATAATACTAAATATTGTAAAATCTTCATTGAATAAATTTTCTTCCTTTTTGCCTGAATCAATATCATATGAATATATATTAACTTTAATATTTATTGAATCATTTTTAAAATTATTGTTAGGGTCTTTAATTTTTTTTTGACTAATATAAATACCACAAACTGCTAATCCTGATAAAAAAATTTGTGAATTTGTTTTTACTATTAAAGAAGTGTTTTTAAAAAATTTTATTTCATTATGAATAAATCTTAAAAATCTTCTTAATAAAATACTATTTGAAGCTTGACCAGTTGATATTGATGACATTGAAGTATTTTCATAATTTGAAAGAGATTTGTTTAATAATATTATATCATTTAATAAATTAGGTTTTGTTTTTTCACATTTATCTATTAATGATATTAATTTTATATTGACAAAGTTTGATGAATTTTTTTCAAAGTTTAAAATTTCTTTTATTTTTTCTTTAGTATTTTTATGATAAATACATAATTGAAAATTATTTAAAGAATTATTTTCATTTTTTAATTTACTTGAAATTTCATTTAATTCTTTTATATACATTTGAGTTTTTTCTTTTATTTTAATATGTCTTTCATAATCAGAACTAACTTCATTATCTAAATTATCAAGAATATTATTAAATTTATTTAAAAATTCATCGATTTCATTTTTATTTTTAAGAGTAATATTTGAAAAAGAAGAAGAAGGAACTTTAACAATTTCATTTTTTTGAACTTTTAAATTCTCAGAAATATGAGAAATTTCATCAATAGTATTATCTAATTCAGGTTTTAATTTTTTTGCATTATCTATAGAATCATTAATATAATTTTTAAATTCATTAGCGACAATTTCAGGTAAATGACATTTATGTAATTTATGTTCTTCAGCAAAGCAAAATTTACATATAAATTCTTTACATTCATCACAATAAAAACTTCCTTTTTTATTATTATGATTTATACAAACTATTGTATCTTCTGGTAATTTAATGTTTCTTTCTTCTATTTTAATTATATTTTCATTTGCTTCATCTTGAAATTTAAGATTACTTTCTTTTCCTTCTTCAATACATTTTGAACATATTATAATAAAATTATGAGAATCAAATTTTATATAATTTTTACGATGAAGAGAACAATATACATTATTTAATGATAAAAAATGTTTAGGTTGATTTAGTGTTTCTTCATCTAATGTTTGTTCATCCTTAAGCTTTCTATTTTCTTTTTTTTTAGTATTATCATATTCTTTTTCAATCACCTCAATTTCAGTACTAATTCTTCTTTCATCATCAATATCATATGAAATTTTATCATTTAATCTAGGTAAATAATCTTCACTCATTATATTTCAAAAAATTAAATATATAAGAAAAAAAAAAAAATATTCCAAAAAAGCAAAAAATAAAAAAAA
>JAEEGK010009909.1_pt1 | contig 22092 bp, 21 predicted proteins | sample 8958771 | NCBI WGS metagenome assembly JAEEGK01 (sample SAMN16246547, study PRJNA631951) | gut metagenome | biome: gut microbiome; feature: rumen; material: SC-attached | host: Bos | place: Iran: Karaj | collected 2018-10 | reverse complement strand
ATGGCTTACTTTGTGGGTAATTATAAGGATTCCTTATTATGCTGGATGATTTCAGACTGCGTGTCTTCATGATGGTAGCCGCCGAGGGAAGCTTCACCCGGGCGGCCCAGCACCTGGGTGTCTCCCAGCCCGCCGTAAGCCAGAACATTGCCGAACTGGAGAAACAGGTGGGGGCCGTCCTCTTCGACCGGAAGCGGGGAGAAGTGACGCTGACGCCCGAAGGATACGTCTTCAAGGACTATGCAGCCAAGATTCTCCACTGGTATGATGCCACCGACGCGCTCTTTGGAAGCGCCGGCAGAATGACGGTGAACCGTCCCGTCCGCATTGCTACGACGGACTTCGTCGCGACCCATCTACTCCCGGATCTGCTCCGGGACCTGCTGGCTGTCACGGCCACCAGCTTCATTATCGATACTTATCCTGAAAGCGCTTTCCCCGAATCCATGGACGCGGACCTTTATTACTTTACCTCCGCCCGTGGGGACACGCTCAACTTCGATGCGGGCTCCATCGTGGGCACGGTGCAAGCCGCTCTGGTCACCGCCGGACCGGAATTTCCGGAGGAACCCCGCTATGCCGTCTGGGCTCCTTACCGCCCGCAGGTGAGCCAGGACATCTATGCCCGGTCCGTCCTCGTCTCCGACAGCCTTCCCGTACTCCTGGACCTCATCCGCACCAATGCGAACCTCGTCGGTGTCATCCCTTCCCAGGCTGCCGGCACGCTCATCATCCATCCGGACCCTCTCCCGCACCTCCAGCAGGACCTCCACCTCCGCATCTCCGACGCCTTCTCACGTTCCGCCATCGCCCAGTGGCTTTCTTCCCGCTTTGCAGAATAAGAATATCTGGATCTTATATAGGGAGGAGACACAGGTGTCCGGGGGCTTGTCCACCCCCGGACAAGTATAGGGGGAGGGGCCCGACGGATACAAGTTATTTGCGAGAGCAAATGACGCAGGAGACGTTGGGAGGGGCCGGAGCGAAGCGGAGTCCCCCGGACACCTGTGTCTCCTCCCATAAGATCCCAGGCAACAGGTGTTTCAATCGTATACAAAAAGGGATGACCCGGTGGGGCCATCCCTTTCTTGAGTGTTTCTGACAATTACTTGCCGGCGAGGCGCTTGTAGGTGTTCAGGCGGACCTTGGCGAATTCCTCGGTCTTGGAGAGGAGCTCGTCGGCGCTCTCCGGGAACATCTTGTACAGGGACGCGAAGCGGACCTCTCCCTTCAGGAAGTCCTGGAACTTGCTCCAGTCAGGCTCCTTGGAGTCGAGGGTGAACGGGTTCTTGTCCGTGCCTTCGAGGGCCGGGTTGTAACGGTAGAGGTGCCAGTAGCCGCAGTCGACGGCCAGCTTCTCTTCCTTCTGGCTCAGGCCCATGCCCGCCTTCAGGCCGTGGTTGATACACGGGGAGTAGGCGATGATCAGGGACGGGCCGTCGTAAGCCTCGGCTTCCTTGATGGCGTTGAAGAACTGCACCGGGCTGGCGCCCATGGCAACCTGCGCCACATAGACATAGCCGTAGCTGATGGCCATCATGCCGAGGTCCTTCTTGCGGATCTTCTTACCGGAGGCGGCGAACTTGGCGATGGCGCCGACCGGGGTGGCCTTGGAGCTCTGGCCGCCGGTGTTGGAGTACACCTCGGTGTCGAGAACCAGGATGTTCACGTTCTCACCGCTGGCGAGCACATGGTCCAGACCGCCGTAACCGATGTCGTAGGAAGCACCGTCACCGCCGATGATCCACTGGCTGCGGGCCGGGATGAAGTGCTGGAATTCCACGAGCTTCTTGCAGGTGTCGCAGCAGCACTCCTTGGCGAGCGGGACGATCTTGTCCGCGACCTCGCGGGTGACGGCGGCGTCCTTCGGAGCCTCGAGCCACTTGGCGGCGAGTTCCTTGATCTCCTGGCTGCAGCATTCGCATTCCAGGGCCTGCTTCATCGTGGAGGCGACCGTCTCACGGATGCGGTCGGAACCGAGGTGCATACCGAGACCGAACTCGCAGAAGTCCTCGAACAGGGAGTTCTGCCAGGCCGGGCCGTGGCCGGCGGCGTTCGTGCAGTACGGGCTGGCCGGGAAGGAAGCGCCGTAGATGGAGGAGCAACCGGTCGCGTTCGCGATCATCATGTGGTCGCCGAACAGCTGGGTGATGGCCTTGATGTTCGGGGTCTCACCGCAACCGGCGCAAGCACCGGAGAACTCGAAGAGCGGCTGGGCGAACTGGGAGTTCTTCATGTTGGCGAACTTGTTCACATACTCCTTGTAGCCGACCTTCTTGTTCAGGTAGTCGAAGTTGGCCTGCTCGGCCTCGTGCTGGAGGTACGGGACCATGGCGAGAGCCTTGTCCTTGGCGAGGCAGACGTCCACGCAGTTACCGCAACCGGTGCAGTCGTCCACGGAGACGGCGAGGGCATACTTCCAGTCCTTGAGGTTCGCCTTGCCCTGGGCCATCTTGACGGTGGCGGGAGCGGCGGCGGCTTCCTCGTCGGTGAGGAGGAACGGACGGATGGCGGCGTGCGGGCAGACGAAGGCGCAGCTGTTGCACTGGATACACTTCTCGGCGTCCCACATCGGAACCATCACGGCGACGCCGCGCTTCTCGAAAGCGGCTGTGCCGGCCGGCATGGTGCCGTCGGCGTACGGCATGAAGGCGCTGACCGGGAGGGTGTCGCCGGCCTGGGCGTTCACGATGTCCGCGACTTCCTTGACGAAGGCGGGAGCCAGACGGTCCTTGTTCGGGTTCTCGAACTTGGCGGTCAGGTTGGCCCATTCGGCCGGGATGTGGATCTCGGTGTACTCACCACCACGGTCGACGGCCGCGTAGTTCATGTTCACCACGTTCTCACCCTTCTTGCCGTAGGACTTCACGATGGCGTCCTTCATGTACTTCACGGCGTCCTCGTAGGGGATGATGCCCGTGATCTTGAAGAAGGCGCTCTGGAGGATGGTGTTCGTGCGGTTGCCGAGGCCGATCTCCGCGGCGATCTTGGTCGCGTTGATGATATAGACCTTGATGTGCTTCCGGCCGATGATCGCCTTGGCGTTGTCCGGAATGTTCTTGATGGTCTCTTCCTCGTCCCAGAGGCTGTTCAGCAGCAGGGTGCCGCCTTCCTTGATGCCCTTCAGGACGTCATACTTGCGGAGGTAGGACGGGACGTGGCAGGCCACGAAGTCGGGGGTGTTCACCAGGTACGGAGCCTTGATGGGCTGCTGGCCGAAGCGCAGGTGCGAGCAGGTGTAGCCGCCGGACTTCTTGGAGTCGTAGTCGAAGTAGGCCTGGCTGTAGAGGTCGGTGTGGGAACCGATGATCTTGATGGTGTTCTTGTTCGCGCCCACGGTACCGTCGGAACCGAGACCGTAGAACTTGCACTCGGTGGTGCCGGGCTTCACGATGGAAACCTCGCTCTTGATCGGGAGGGACTTGAAGGTGACGTCATCGACGATGCCGATGGTGAAGTCCGCCTTGGGCTCCTTCATGTCGAGGTTGTCGAACACGGCGACGATCTGGGCCGGCGTGGTGTCCTTGGAGGAGAGGCCGTAGCGGCCGCCCACGATCTGGACATTGTCCTTGCCCTGGAAGAGGGCCTTGACGTCGGTGTAGAGAGGCTCGCCCACGGCGCCGGGCTCCTTGGTGCGGTCGAGGACCGCGATCTTGCGGACGCTCTTCGGGAGGACGGCGAAGAAGTACTTCTCGGAGAACGGACGATAGAGGTGGCAGGTGATGAGGCCGTACTTGCGGCCGCGGCCGGCGAGGTAGTCGATGGTCTCCTTGATGGTCTCGGTGACGGAGCCCATGGCGACGATGATGTTCTCGGCGGTGGGGTCGCCGTAGTACTCGAACGGGCGGTAACTGCGGCCCGTGAGTTCGGAGATCTCTCCCATGTAGCGGGCGACGATGTCCGGAACGGCGTCATAGCACTGGTTGCGGGTCTCGACGGCCTGGAAATAGACGTCGCCGTTCTGGGCGGTACCGCGGGTGACAGGGGCGTCCGGGTTCAGGGCGCGCTCGCGGAAGCGGGCGAGGGCCTTCTCGGAAACCATCTCCCTGAGTTTGTCCTCCGGGAGGGCCTCGATCTTCTGGATCTCATGGCTGGTACGGAAACCGTCGAAGAAGTGCAGGAACGGCAGACTGGCCTTGATGGCGCTCAGATGGGCCACGGCGGCGATGTCCTGGGCTTCCTGGACGCTGCCGGAGGCGAGCATGCAGAAACCGGTCTGGCGGCAGGCCATCACGTCCTGGTGGTCACCGAAGATGGACAGGGCGTGGCTGGCGAGGGCGCGGGCGCTCACGTGGAACACGGTGGGCAGCAGTTCGCCGGCGATCTTGTACATGTTCGGGATCATCAGGAGAAGGCCCTGGGAGGCCGTGAAGGTGGAGGTAAGGGCACCAGCCTGGAGGGAACCGTGCACGGCGCCGGCCGCACCGGCCTCGCTCTGCATCTCCGTCACTTTGACGGTCTCGCCCCAGAGGTTCTTCTTCCCGTGGGCGGCCCACTCGTCAATGTTCTCGGCCATCGTCGAGGACGGAGTGATAGGGTAGATGGCGGCGTGCTCGCTGAACAGGTAAGCGATGTTCGAAGCGGCGTAGTTACCATCACAGGTGATGAATTTCTTTTCGTTTGCCATAAATTGATAGTTAAAGTTTTATGTGGAAATTACTCTGACATTCCTTCGGCTGTGGTTTCGGGGGCGATGCGGCGCACCAGGTTCTGCAGGACCGTGCCGGGGCCGATTTCCAGGAAATGGTCCGCACCGTCCGCGACCATGTTCCGCACGGTCTGGGTCCAGCGCACCGGGGAGGTGAGTTGGCGCAGGAGATTGTCCTTGATTACGCCGGGATCCATGGAAGGGAGGGCGGTGGCGTTCTGGTAGATGGGGCAGACGGGAGCCCGGAAGGGGGTCCTGTCGATGGCTTCGGCCAGTTCCAGCCGGGCCGGCTCCATGAGCGGGGAATGGAAGGCGCCGCTCACGGCGAGCGGAAGGGCGCGCTTCGCGCCGGCTTCCTTCATCTTCGCGCAGGCTTCGCGGACGGCATCGGCCTCGCCGGAGATGACCACCTGGCCTTCGCTGTTGTAATTGGCAGGGATGACGAGGCCGGTGCAGGTAGCGCAGATGGCCTCGATGGTTTCCGAAGGAAGATTGATGATGGCGGCCATCGTGCCCGGAACCTCCTCGCAGCATTTCTGCATCGCGGAAGCGCGGAGGGAGACCAGCCGGAGGGCGTCTTCGAAGTCCATCGCGCCTGCGACGGCGAGGGCGGAGAACTCCCCGAGGGAGTGTCCGGCCACCATCGCCGGCGTCTCCAGGCCGCTGCAGAGGGCCAGGACGACACTGTGGATGAAGATGGCAGGTTGCGTGACGCGGGTGGCCTTCAGGGCCTCGGCGTCTTCCCCGAACATGATGTCCGTAATGGGAAAGCCGAGAATCTCACCCGCCTTGTCCATCATCTCCCGGGCTTCCTGGCTGCGCTCGTACAGCGCCTTCCCCATACCGGGGAATTGGGAGCCTTGTCCGGGAAAGATATATGCTTTGCTCATGCGGTTTCAGTTAATTGTACAAATATAGGTATAATCAATGAAATTCACAAAGCCCCTGAGACGGAAAAAGGCACCCGTCATCGGGTGCCTTGTAGGGACGATCGGATTCGAACCGATGACCTCTTCAATGTGACTGAAGCGCTCTAAACCAGCTGAGCTACGCCCCTGTGTGAGAAACAGGATTGCAAAGATGGGGCTTTTTCCGGAAATATGCAAGGGAAAAGCCGAAAAAAGTTGCTATCGGACCCGGATATAGGCCTTGTTGGGGGCGAGCGTCGTCCCCTGATAGCACCCGAAAGCGGCGCGCTCCTTGGTCGAAGCGGGGGAGAGGACGTAATACTGTCCCGCCTGGCAGGAAGTCGCGGAGGTGCTTCCTCCCAGGATGTTCCCGCTTACATCGACCGGGTTCATCACGCTGCTGTCGAACCGGACCGAAGAGGCGTCGGACCGGACGATGACACCGGTATGGGCCGGAATCACGCTCCCTGCGGGAATCTCCTGCAGTTTCGCATAGCCGGCCACCAGTCCGGTCACGATATAGACCTTTGCATCGGCGGGAACGGCCGCCGGGAAGTCCAGGCACAGCGATGCCCATCCCTGGGACGGGATCCCCAGGGTGTGCGACTGGTTGTAAACGAGCGTGATGTCGTCGAGATACAGGTAGTCGTTCTCGTTTCCGCCGCCGGGATAGGCGTTGGTCGCGGCGCTCAGGAGGATATACCTGGGCTGCGCTCCGTTGTTCGTGTACCGGAACGGGATGGAAAGCCGTTTCCAGGAATCCGTCCTGGCGATGGTCATATTGATGGCCGTGGCGACGACGTGGGACTGGGGGGATGTGTTCTCGTAGCCGTCGATGTAGTCGAAATCGTCATGGATGGTGGCCGTCACCTTCGCATAGGGATGCTTGGAATCGGTTCCGTTCGGGACGAATTTCACCCAGACGACCAGCGAGTCGGGCTTGCCGGTGAAAGGCATCGCGCAGGGATTCGTGAATCCGTTCCTGGTGTTGGAACCGTCGCGGTCGGAGTAATTGTAATTCTTGTTGCTGGTCGCGCTCGTGCCGCCGGCATGGACGCGGCCGGTCGTCAGGTTGCCTTGGGCGTTGACACCCCATACTTTCCGGGACCAGATGCTGCAGGAGAACGATCCCGTGGACCCGGGGCGGGTGTCCGAAGAGCGCTGGACCTGGCGGTTGGAACTGGAGTAGGCCGTCCCGGACCAGGTTCCGTCGGCTGTCTGGAAGGAATTGAAATAGTTGGGCAGGTTCACCCCGTCGAAGGTCCAGGTCTCGAAATCTCCGTTGTTGATCTGGGGGCGGTTCTGCGCCAGGGCGGCCCCGGAGAGGAGGACGGCCGCCGCGAGGAGGGCGATGATCTTTCTCATGGGGCTCACAGTTGACTGTCGGTGGGGTCGGCGACGAGCGCGGCGTCGCAGAACGTCAGCGAAGCGCCCGCCTGGCCCAGGTTTTTGATCCGGCCGGCCTCATAGGCCTTCCCGGAGGGGAATGCGGTATTGACGAAGGCGACCTTCCCGTCGGAGCGGGTCAGGGCTAACTGGATCTGCCTGCTGGCAGAGGGGAGGACGGAGATGACGATCTCGCCCGTGAGGGTAGGTGTCCCCGATACTTCCGCCCTTTTCTCGAGATAGGAGGTCGGAGCCGTGGAGGAGATGCCGAAGCCGGAACTGACGGTGAACGGGCCGGTCACCCGGTCGTCGCGGACCAACTCCACCTTGCGGATGCCCAGGCTCGCAGGAATGTCCATCCGGAGGAGGGCGCAGACGTTCCGGAACGTGAAACCGTCGTCCTCGTTGCCGGTTCCCACCATCACGGCGTCGGCCACCTTGCCGGTCTGGCTCTGGGGAAGCGTGAGACTGAGGCCGGCGCTGCCCAGGGTGGCCTTCGCGTCATAGGGGTAGAAGGCGGTGGCCAGGTGCGACCATTCGGGCTTCTCTCCCGAGAAGGCCGTGCTGGAAGATCCGCCGGCCAGGGCGGTGAAGGGCGGGCACAGGACCTCGTCGGCGGTGAAAACGCCGATCCGGTCGTCTGCGGTCCAGACGGGAAGGTTTCCTCCCGCGGGCAGGGAGACCCGGGTCTCGGGAACCCTGGCCTCGACCGTCACGGGAACGAGTTTGCCCGTCGCGCGGACGGGATCGGCCATATCGGCCTCTTTCTGACAGGAGATTACGGTGAATGCGGCCGCAATGCATCCCAGGGCAAGCAGCGTCTTCATCCGTTGAAAATGTTTTCGTCATCCTCGTCGTAGCCGGACAGGGTTCCACCCGTTCCGTCCACGTTGCTGAGGCAGAATGCCGTCTCCAGATCCAGGTCGACGGCACGCAGTTCCGGTTTCTTATAGTCTTTTTTCATTGCAGCCATTCCAAAATGGGCTGCAAAGATAGTAAAAAAATTTAAAAATTACCTTACCACGACGGCGTTCGGGACGATGCGCTGGCCTTCGTGGTCGAAACGGGCGTTGTCGCAGGGATGGTTCAGGACGCCTCCCGCGAGGGTCCACAGGGTGGAGGAGCCGCCGCCGTCCAGGTTGAGGGCTTCCGTGAGGCCCAGCCTGCCGGCGAGGGCGGTGAGTTCCGCGATGGTCATGCCTTCCGCTTCGCCGGGGAAGCGGCCGTCCACGACAACCAGCCATACGCCGCCATCGGCGTCCTTGCCCATGAGCGAGCGCGGATGGCGCTTGTTGTAGAAGGACTTCCAGCCCTGGATGCCTTCGGCGTACGTTGCGGCCACCCCGTCATCGACCAGGACCGGACCGCTGGCGAGGACTTCCCAGTCCTGTTCGAATACGTCGGTCGTGTCGCAGGCTTCGAAACGGATCTCCTCCGGGTTCAGTACGAGTGCTCCGTTCGTCCGGAAAGTCTCACTCTGTGTCGTGGCGCCTGTCACGAAGCCGTCGTCCTTGACGAACGTGACGGGCGTGAGTTCCTGCATGTTGAAATAACTGCCGTTGATGCCGGCGACGGCGTTGTACTTGAGGCACAGGGCACCCGTGCTGTCGGCCTGTTCGCCCTCGGCGGTGACGACGGTGGTCTGGAACGCGGCGGGGTCATACCGGACGAAGGCGATGAACTGCCCTTCCTCCCGGATCGTGCCGTAGAACCCGTCGGCCTTGGCGGCGCTGCGGACGGTGAGTTCATCCCCGTTCCTTAGGTCGAACACCTTCCCGGCCCCCTCGGGAATGTGATTCGCGGGTTGGCTGCAGGCGGCCAGGACGATGAACGGGAGAACGCTCAGGATAACGCGGGCTTTCATAGGCGGATGGTCATTGATTTGTCTTTTACAAAAATACGAATTATCGGCGAAAATCAGTACTTTTGCGGAAGAGAAATGGACATGAGACACTGGTTTGTACTTTTGGCCGTGCTGGCTGCCGTGGCCTGCACGCCGGAGATGGAGGTCTCCGGTACCTGGGCGTTCTGCCTGGATCCGGAAGGAACGGTGACAGCCGACAGGCTGCTGGGGGAGCGGGCGGATTCGCTGTTCGCCGATACGATCGGCCTGCCGGGGACGACGGACCTGGCCAGGAAGGGTTATGCGGCACAGGAGCCGATGAACGGCGTTCCCGTGGAAACAGGGCACCTGACCAGGCGGTATTCCTATGTGGGCAAGGCCTGGTACCGCAAGAAAGTGGTGGCGCCGTATGTCTGGCGCGACAAGGATCTGGCGCTGTATCTGGAGCGTACCAAGGCCACGAAACTGTATCTGGACGGCCATCTCGTGGATTCCTGCAACGATGTTTCCACACCCCAGTTGTACCGGCTGGGCAAACTGCATCCGGGCGTCCACACGCTCACCCTCTGTGTCGATAACGGCGGGGGCGTGCCGGAGCAAGTGATCAAGAGTTCCCATCTCTATTCAGAGGATACCCAGACGAACTGGAACGGGGTCATCGGCCGGATCGAGTTCGGGCCGGAAGAGGCCTTCGAAGGTCACCCGGCAACGAGGTTCTTCCCGCGTCTGGAGGTAGTTGACGGCCGTTTTGAAGCCAATGGCCACCCGGTCTTCCTCCGGGGAAAGCACGATGCCTGCGTGTTCCCGAAGACGGGGCACACGCCCATGGACAAGGCCTCGTGGGACGGTTACTTCCGACGCTGCAGGGAATATGGCATCAACCACGTCCGTTTCCATTCCTGGTGCCCCCCGGAGGCCGCTTTCGCCGCGGCGGACGACCAGGGGATCTATCTCCAGCCGGAACTTCCGTTCTGGGGAACGCTGGAGGGGGAGGAACTGCTGTCGTTCCTCCGGAAAGAAGGACTGAACATCCTGCGTACCTATGGGCATCATCCTTCCTTCGCGATGTTCTCCCTGGGCAATGAACTGTCGGGCGAAGTTTCCGTGATGCAGGAACTGGTGGACACTTTCCGGGCCGAAGCCCCGCACATCCTGTTCACGAACGGGACGAATGCCTTCCTGGGTTACCGCGGATATGTTGACGGGATGGATTTCTTCGCCACCTGCCGCACGGGCGGGGAACCGTATGGCGAGTTTGGAACCCACGTCCGCAGTTCCTTCGCCTTCTGCGACGCGCTGGACGGTGGCATCCTGAACCACTTTTACCCCGGTACGACGCGGAATTACGCCGGAGCGGTCGCGGGTGTTCCCGTGCCGGTGATCAGCCACGAGACCGGCCAGTTCCAGAGTTATCCGGACTATGCCGAGATCGACAAATACGAAGGGACCCCCTTCATCCCGTACAACCTGATGGAGTTCCGCCGCCGGCTGGAAGCGGTCGGACTGGGGGACCGGGCCGCCGATTTCCACCGCGCTTCCGGCGCCTGGGTGTACCGGCTGTACAAGGCCGATATCGAGATGTGCCTCCGCACCCCGGGACTGGGCGGATTCCAACTCCTTGACATTCAGGACTATCCCGGGCAGGGATCGGCCTATGTGGGCATCCTGGATGCCTTCATGGACGACAAAGGATTCGGCGAAGGATGGAAGGACTTCTGCAGCGATCTGGTTCCGTTGGCGGAGTTCGACAAATACTGCTGGAGCGTGGGCGAGCAGTTCCATGCCCATGTGAAAGTGGCGAACTTCACGGGCGAAGCCCTGGAGGGCGAGAGCGAATATGATATCGACATTCCGGTCTCGGACCTGCTGCATGGGGCGGAGGCGCCTGCCTGCGTGGAATTGCCGCTGACCGTCCGGACGGCCGGCCATCTGGGCGGGAACGCCTGGCCTGTCTGGATCTACCCGGCGGATAACCGGCCGGACCGCCGCGGCATCACCATCGCCCGTAAACTGGACAAGGCGACGCTCCGGGCCTTGGATGCCGGGAAGAAGGTTCTGCTCATGCCGTCCGATACGGCGGGCACCGTGGGCGGGTTGTTCCAGACCGATTACTGGAACTACCGCATGTTCAAGGGCATCTGCGAGAACGCCGGCAAGCCCGTTTCGCCCGGCACCCTGGGCATTTTCACCGACCCGTCCCATCCGCTGTTCCGGGAGTTCCCGACCGAGGAGCACACGGACTGGCAATGGTTCCCCGTCCTGAAGGCATCCCGTCCCAAGATCCTGGATGCCCTTGCCGGTTATGAACCGATCGTCCAGGTAATCGACAACGTGGAACGGAACCACCGGCTCGGACTCGTGTTCGAGTTCAAGGTGGGGAAGGGGAGCCTGCTCGTATGCTGCTCGGACCTCGAAAGCGTGCTGGCGTATCCCGAAGGACGCCAGTTCTACAAGGCTGTCCTGGATTACATGCGTTCCGAAGACTTCCGGCCGTCGGTTTCCCTGGACAAGGCCGGTCTGACGGCGCTTTTCCGTTAATCCGGCGCGTAAGCGCCTATTTCAGCGATGGAGAGCGGTCCGTTCCAGCGGAGGAAACGGACACGGATGGCATCGGCTTCCACGGGCGGGAAGCGGAGGATATGGACACGCCCGGACACCGTCCGGGTCGCCTCGGGAATGGCCTCCCAACGGCCTTCATGCGACCTTTCAACAACGAATTCCTGCAGCCCGTCGGCTTCTTTCGAAGCGGTGATGACGACCGAACCGAGGACCGTCCGCGGTGCCAGCGTGACACTCCACCAGGGCTCGCGGATTTCGGGACTGGAGACCCACGCGGAGGAGAAGTTGTCGTCATTGGCGAAGTCCATCAGGTTCATGTCATCGGACCAGGAGGAGTCGCAGGGCTTCCGGACGGCGAGGTTGATCCGCGTGATCGGGGCTGGGGCCTCGGGAACGTCCACGATGTGGCCGGTGTTCTTCCAGATACGGCCGATCCTGGCCATGGCGGCGACGGCATTGTTGTCGATGAGGCCGTCCCGGTTCGGCGCCGCGTTGAGGATGTAGGTGCAGTAGGCCTCGTTATAGGGGATGATGTTGTCCCGGACGATGGCATCGACATCTTTCAGCGGGGAGGTCGGGAACTCCTCCTTCCAGAACCAGGTGCGCTGGAGCGGGTAGCAGGCCATCGCGGGGAGACGGTTCACATCGGCGGAAATCTTCTGTCCGGCACCCTGCTCGTAGCAGCGGATGTCGGAATAGAACAGCGCCTCCTCCGGATACTTGGACCCGTTCAGGTCCATGACCAGGCAGTCGGGCTGGATGCCCTTGATGTAGTCGTAGATTTCCGGGAAGGAGATGTCTTCGTACGAAATCCGGCCCCAGGGGGCGTCCCAGCCGTCGAACATGATGGTATTGACGGGACCGTAGCCGGTAAGGAGTTCCTTGAGTTGGGCCTTGATGAAGGCGGTGTGTGCCGGCGTGAACGGGAGCGTGGGACGGATCCGATGGTGGGTGTCCAGGATGGAGAAATGGAACATGACCTGCATCCCTTCCTTCCGCAGCGAGGTGACGAGTTCCCGGAGCACGTCCCGGTGCAGGGGAGAATGCATCACGCTGTAATCCGTCGTGGCGGTGTCCCACATGCAGAAACCGGCATGGTGCTTCACGGAGATGCAGATGAACGTGCACCCGGCGCTCTTCGCGGTCCGCACCCACTGGTCCGTATCCAGTCTGGCGGGATAGAAGACTTCCGGCGAAAGGTCCGGATCCGTCCAGTCCGCGCTCTGGAAGGTGGGCAGTCCGAAATGGACGAACATCCCGAAGCGCAGGTCCACGAATTCCTGCTGGAGTTGGTGAAGGGACTTGGCGGGCTCCCGGAACAGGGGCTGTGCCTGGCCGTACCCGTGGAACAGAAGGGCCAGGCATGCAAGGAGAAGGCGGTGTCTCATAAGGTAAGGGTTTCCATCCAGGCAAAAGTATGAAAAAGGAAGGAATATTCAAAAGCCGGCGGAAAGACGGGAATAATCCCTAACTTTGCGAAAAGTTATACACAGAGAGAGCATCATGAAACCATTCTGCATTGCATGGTCCGTCCTGCTGGCCGTTGCCTGCGCCCCGGGGGAAATCATTCCCGAAGCGCCGGACTATACCTCGGAGGCCGCGTGGTACGTGTCCGACCGCGGGGCGGACGTGGACCTTTTCTATATCAGTTCCACGGAAACGCTGGATTCGAAAGTGGGCCGGAAGGCCGTGCACTTTGCCCAGGCGGCGGATTCTGCGGCCTGTCCCGGCATCCGCTCGGAAATGGAAGGCGTGGACCGGATCCTGGGGGGAGACCTGAACTTCTTCTCGCCTTTCTACCGGCAGGTGACGATGGAAACATACACCGATAATGATTTGATAGAAAGTCGTTTCCCGCTTGCTATGGAGGATGTTCGCCGGGCGTTCCGCCAGTATGTGGACCACCTTGGCGGCGGCCGTCCCTTCGTCCTTGCCGGTTTCAGCCAGGGGGCTGAGGCGCTCGTGGAACTGCTCAAGGAAATGCCGGACAGCCTTCAAAACCGCCTGGTCGCGGCCTATGTCATCGGCTGGAAAATCACGGCCGAGGACCTGGCCGGACATCCCGCCATCCATCCGGCGCAGGGACCCGACGACACCGGCGTCACCATCTGTTACAATTCCGTTGACGCACCCGAGAACGCAAGCCCGCTCGTGAGCGCCGGCAACACCGTCGCCATCAACCCCGTGAACTGGTGCACCGACGCCACGCCGGCCGTGCTGTTCGACTCATTGACAGTCACCCTGGATCCGGCGACGAAACTCCTCCTGGTCGATGGTTACGGGAACGGAACCGCGTGGGAACCCTATTTCAAGGCCGGCTGCTACCATACCATGGAAATCCGCTGGTACGGCGAGAGCCTCCGGGAGAACATCGCGGTACGGGCCCGGGCTTGGATGGACAAAAACAGCGTTGCAGAATGATCCGGGTCCTTTTCGTCTGCCACGGCAACATCTGCCGGAGCCCGATGGGGGAGTTCATCCTGAAAGCCATGGTCAAGGCCAGGGGCCTGGAGGGGCAGTATCATATTGAGTCTGCGGCCGTGTCCCGTGAGGAAATCGGCAATCCCATCTACCCACCTGCCAAGCGCTGCCTCAGTCAGCACGGCGTCTGGTTCGACCCCGGCAAACGCGCCCGGCAGGTCACGCCGGCCGATTACAACCGCTTCGACCGCATCATCTGCATGGATGCCTGGAACCTCCGCCTCATCCGCCGCATCATCCCGGACGACCCCGACGGCAAGATCCACCTGATGATGTCCTACACCAGCCACTCCCGCGACGTCGCCGACCCCTGGTACACCGGCGACTTCGAGCAGACCTTCCAGGACCTCCTGGCGGGTTGCGAGGCGATGCTGGACGGAGGGTTCTGAGATTTTGACCCGGTTCGCTTGCAAATCCGCAAAAACTGACTAACTTTGCATTCCCTAACCGGATGCCCCTGTAGTTTAAAGGATAGAATTTCAGATTCCGGTTCTGACGGTCCCGGTTCGATTCCGAGCGGGGGTACATGGAAGGCTCGTAATTCGCTGATTAAGTGCGTCTTACGGGCCTTCTTTATTATTCCTGGAATGGTCTTGAATCATTTCGGCCATCCCTTTGCCAAACTGCCGCACATCGCACCCTTTCCCATGCATGTTATTGGCCTATCACTGTGCACCAGGGCTTGATATAGGCACTTGGCGCACGGGAAGTGCCATCCGATTGCATATAAACAGGGTTGTTGTGCGGCAGTTTGGCGAATGAGATGAAACGCTCCTATTTATGGGGGACACTAACGTTGGTTTTGCACGTCTTTTGTTGTTTCGGAGGACGAATCATATCCTCAATATGGAAAGAATTTTCTGCTTCCTAGCGATCGTCCTTTCTTGGACACTCCCGACATCGGCTCAGACTCGACTCCGTTTCCTGGACAGGGAATCTGGGGCGCCCGTGTCTTACGTTCATGTCTTGTTCGACAGTGAAAACGGGAAATATGCCGACGAGGAAGGTTGTTTGACGGTTCCGGAAGGGGTCGATGCATTTGAGACCCACCATATTTCCTATGAGTCGCAGTCCATTGAGGTCCGTGCGCTTCGGGACAGTACGGTCTTGCTTGTTCCGCTTGTCCAGGCGCTGGCGCCGGCCATTGTCTTTCCGAATTCATACCATAAAAGGACCATCGGCTATGCTGGCAGTAAAAGAATGACTTTCCAGGGTGGCAGGAATGGATTTGCCATCGCTGAGTTCTTCAAGCCCTCTTCGGATGGGAATGCCACTCCTTTAATCTCCAAGGTCTTGCTGAATCTGTTCGCTGTCAATCTCAAGAAAACAGGGACCACTTCCATCGGCGACCAAGTCTATGACGATGCCGTCACGCATGTCGCCAAACTCCGGGTGGACATCCGGGAGGCCGACCCTGTCACCGGCGGCCCCGGCGCATCTCTGGTCGATGGCGGTGTCATCTATGTAATCAAGGATCGCTTCAGTCTGTCTATGCACAAGATTCACAAAATCCCATTGAAGAATCCGGTTGTATTCCCGGAAGAGGGCGCATTCGTCGTGGTTGAATGGATCATAACGGACGATGTCCGTGTGCAGGATACGATTCTTCCCTACATTTGGCTGACCCGAGCTGAAACGCCCTCGTCTTCTTGGAATCAATGGCCGGTCGGTACTGCCTGGAAAAGAAACAACGACGGTCGTTCCGAAGACCGTACCCATGCCTATTGCATCGGCTTGGAAATACTGGAATGAGTAACTTGTTTAATATCAGGGGATTCCTATGGTTTGCAAGGATTCGGGATTATGTCTTTTAAACTCCAGATTCTTTCTAGGTCTTCCAAGAATTGGTTCGATATTACTCCGGTTGCGGGTACACGGAAGGCTCGTAAGCGATTACGGGCTTTCTTTTTTAGCGGACTGTCCGCGTTTACAATCCCAGCACACTGGGTGGTCATTTTCTTGTAAACGTGGCAAGGAAATCGGCGAAATCGGTCCAAAGCGGTGCCGCGTTTACAACTGAACTGCCCTTTGAGGCCGATTTTCTGTAAACGCGGATTAAGCTACAAGATTCACAAGATGATCTCTGTCAATATTCCCAGGCTCAAGGCTTCATCTGCCGTCAAGAACCAGTCTTTCTTGTTGTTGAGGACATCATTGAGCTGCTCTTCTGAAACCTTGGTTTTATCTTGGATGATCTTGAAGAGCATTCTATTGATACGGCTGACTTCTGCCAGGGAATCTTCCATTTCACGAAGCGACCCTATGGTAAGACCTTGAACCTGGTGAATCATGAACGTTGTGTTCTTATAAGCCTTGCGAACATTGGCCCCCAAAGCGACAATCACACCCATTGACATAATCTTTCCGGAGCAGATTACTTCCAGGGGTGTTCTTGATGCCGCAATAACATCATGAAGAGCGATACCATCGTAGCAAGTCCCTCCTTGGGTGGAAAGATATAGTTTTATTGGGTTAAGATGGACGGGGAATGGTTCGTGTCCGTTATCGATGGCCCACTGATTGCACTTGCTGATATAGTCTGTGTCTGTAAGGTTGATCTTCACAATATCCCTAATTGTGTTTTCGACAGTTGTGCTTTTAATCTCGCCGAAAAAGGTAAGAACTCTTTCTTTCGGTTCCAGTTGTTTGATTTCCATATCGTTGCTTGTTTTCTCATGGGCAAAGGTCGTTGGCCTTTCGGCAAGAATCCGGCAGATGCATTTTTAATTGCTTCTGCCTTTTTTTGCCGATGGTTTGATTATCTTTGCATTTAGTTATGGCAAAGAACTACTTCAAATCATACATCTGGCTACTGGAGACACTCCAGAGTCATGGCCCACTTACTTTGAATCAAATCAAAGACCTGTGGAGTCGGAGTTCTGTAAATGAGGATGGAAAAGAACTTGCTGCCCGTACCTTCTCAAACCATGTGGCCGCCATTGCCGATATCTTTGGTATTGATATCGTCTGCGACCGTCGAAATAACCAGTACAGTATTGAGAATAGCGAGGATATGGACGGTCAAGGTATCAGAGCGTGGATGCTGGATGCCCTGAGCCTGAATTCTCTTCTCAACGAAAGTGCCGGTATGAAGGACCGGATCTTCTTCGAAAACGTTCCCTCCAGCCACCAGTTCCTGACTTCAATCATTCAGGCTATCCGAGACAACCGGAAACTGAAGGTGCGTTATCAAGGTTATCGGATGGATGAAGAGCGGACCTTTGAACTGGAGCCGTACTTCATCCGTGAGTTCAAGCGGCGCTGGTATCTGTATGGGCACAAAGATTACGATAAAGACTTCAATCCACACATGTATGCCCTTGATAGGATGATGGAGGTAGAGATTCTTCCCGATACGTTCAAAATGCCGGATGATCTGGATGCCAAAGCCTGGTTCCAGTCGCTGTACGGCATCCGAAAGTACGATGATATGAAGAGGCAGCAAGTCCTCTTGAAGGTCTATGGTAAGCAGGTCCGATACTTCCGTTCCTTACCGCTTCATAGCTCGCAGGAGGAAGTCGAAACACACAAAGGCTATAGCGTCTTCGCCTACAACCTAGCGCCGGACTATGATTTTAAGCAGGATGTGCTGTCGTTTGGGGACAGCGTTGAAGTCTTAGAGCCGATTGCTTTAAGAAGCAATATGGCTGAAATAGTTAAAAGGTTAAACACAAAATACAATTAATTATCATGGCAGAAATGGGTCTTGGATATGGAAGCGAGTTTCAGTTGATGCGCTTCTTAGGTCATCACAGAGATAGTCTAAACGCTATGGTTCAAAAGGCAACCAATCTTACTGGAGAGATTCACTGGCTTGATTTCCCCCAAAATGGAAGACGGGTATCTGGAGATGGAGAGTTTGTTGGAATCGATTGCTTCAAAGAGTTGGATCATTTCGATAGCATCAAAAAGGCTTGGATGAGATTTTGGCCACAAAGAGGTAGTTCAATGAACTGGGATGCTGTTTTAACCATCGGAGACACATGGTGCTTCGTGGAGGCAAAGGCTCATGAAGAAGAATCATTCCAGCCTTGTACTGCCACATCAGAAGTCAGCAAAGAAAAGATTAGAGAAGCTTTTTCTCTAACGGCGAATTGGCTTGATGCTACCCCAGATGGGAATTGGATTGATTCAAACTGCTATCAACTTGCAAACCGATTGGCATTTATGTATTTCTGCAAGAAGATAGGCATAAAAGCCAAACTCATATACATAGGATTCGTTAACGGGTATAAAGGAATCCCTGATGAGGTGCAATCTAGTGAAGATTGGTATGCAATCTGGGATAACGAGTTGAAAACACTTGGACTCGAACATGCTATGGTGGATGATTATATTGCTTTCGTTCACCCGGATTGCAAGAACCCAAATAATGAATAATTAGCTCAACCACATAAGGTCTCCGCATTTTCCGACGCCAAAAGTCATTTTCTGATTTAGGTGTCGGAGTTTCATTATCATCTGCCGAATTTCTGCCGAAGGTCCAGTTATTTTTGCCGAAAAAACCTAGATATGGCAGAAATCTATCTTGAAAACCCGGACTACGAAAATGGTCATATGCATTTCATCGGCTATGACGAGGCTGAAAGCGTTATCCCGCGTGCGGCTGAGATTGTAGCGGAATTACTGAACAAGTGGAACACAAATGTAGCGTTCATCTCTCTGACTTGCCGTAGCGAGGCTTTGAAGGCTCTTGTGAAGAACGAGTCCAAAGTCGCCCGTCTATACACGGTGGACCAGAAGAACCACGACCCGATTGTCATACTACGCAAAGCCCTGGGAATGGTCAATCGACGCTTTGTCCGAGCTATTGTGCTGGAAGGAGTCTCCTTAAATCCTCAGACAGTTGACCTGTGGTATAAGCACTTCAGGCATTGGTCTAAGACACACGAGATCATTATTGGGGTTTGCAATGATGACTAAACGATGCACTTCTCTGTACTTTTTCGAATCCTTTAACATCTTTTAACATATTTCGTTTGGCGGTCTCAAATAGGGCCGCTATTTTTGCATCCAGAAGTGCGCATTTCATTGATTTATAATTAATTATAATTATGAACAATAATTATGGGTATTAATATCAATAATCAGAAGCAAATCTTTTACGACTTATTGGAGAGCACATGTCTGGACTATTGTGCTACCCCTGAAAAGAAAAAAGGCGATATCATCATCGGAGTGAATGGAAACACCTTCTCATTCCGTAATTTCGGAATGGGGATAATCTCGGGGGCCATCGCTCGGGCGGTACTCCCTATTGATGATGCACCCCTGCGAGCCCCAGACATCTCCAAGTATTATGAACTGGAGCTACTGTTTGATTCCGATGTCTTTGAGTTGCATGCATTCAGGCAAGGAGAGTGTTCTCTACTACGTTATGAAAAGGGGGAAAGACAGTTATTCAGCGTTTATCCCGATACTGCCCCGGATGGGATTCTTGTACACATAGAATGGAAGTCTAATCTTAATGCCGAACAGATAGTTTCCATAGAAGATGTGATTAGTATTTTGAGGCGATTTCTCGTGGGGAAAACAGCCCCCTATCGCCTGGAATGGAAACCGGAAGTCCTGTATAATGGTAAACATGTGATGTATTAGGAGACCACGCCAATGATTAACGACTACCAAACTAATGTGGTCTATCTGGCCGATGGAATTAGTCATTATATGCCCTTTGCAATGAACCTAATGGAGGCATTGTATCAAGAAGGTATTGAAACCCACTTTCTAAGACACACTGAGTCTATTAAGCATGTCTGGGCACGAGACTATATGCCTCTCCAGTTAGATCAGAAGCGCTTCCTTCAATACAAGTATGCGCCGGACTATCTGAAGAATGCACAAGATTACATTCCACCCTATGAGACGATCTCCCGGGGGCTGCACTTGAAATGCGATTCCACGAATCTAATTCTTGATGGTGGGAATGTAGTCAAATGCGGGAAGCGAGTTATCATGACGGATAAAGTAATCAAAGAAAACCCAACTCATTCACGGGCTTTCCTAATCCGTCTCCTTGAGCAAGCCTTCGAATGTGAAATCTGCCTTATTCCATGGGACCGGTACGAGATGTTTGGACATGCAGATGGGATGGTAAGAACTATCGGGTATAACTATGTCCTTATGAACAACTATGTCGATTTTGATAAAGAATTGAGGAATAAGATTAAAGGTGCGCTTGTAGATCAGGGCTTCTGCGTTGAGGAACTGCATTATGATCTGCCTAGAAGGTCCAAACAATCATGGGCATACCTCAACTTCCTTCAAGTAAAAAACCGTATCTTTGTTCCTGGCCTGGGCATTAGAGAAGATGAGTTGGCTCTGGAACAAATCAAGGAGTTCTACCCTACGCACAAAGTAATCCGGATTCCTGAATGCCAGAATCTTGTAAGGGATGGCGGGGCTCTGAATTGCATAAGCTGGACGATAAAGAAAACAGAGAAAAAACAAAGAAAATGGAAGACGGAAAACTCAGAAACGAACTGACAATCTTTCAAGCAAAGATTCAGGAAATGCATGTCGGCGAGAACAATGCCGAAAAGATGCGAGAACTCTTTATCCCCATAGCCAAGAGGCTGCTCCAGGGTGGTTACTTTGAGGTCTCAAGTGAAGGTAATGTCATCCGGCGAGTTTTCCCGTATACGGTGGAGTTCTACTACCATGAGGAAGAAGTAGGTGGGCTCAAGGACTATATTGTATATCATCGGAACTCTGATAACCCGAGAAAGAGACCTCTCGAACCGTTCCTCATCAATAGTTTCCATACTCATCTGTCGGGTATTGATGTGACTTTTGAGGGAAAACACAGGGACAGGGTATTCCGCGCCTCTGCACTTATCCGAGCATTCCAAGTATTGGAAGGGGAAGATGGATTCCCCACTTTTGATCATGAGGATAAACCTGCTGTGAATGGCTTTTCGACCTATCTGTACAACAACCTCTTCATGGGCATTGACATAGAAAAAGGCCTCCAGGTTAGATGGAAGAATCTCGATTGGGCACCAGATGGCCAACTTCATAATGGTTATCGCTACAATGTATGCAAGTACGAGGACATAAAACCAACGAAACCTAACGAGTGGGAACGACATGTGAAGATGACTAAGAAGAACCATCCCGACACATCCCCTCAACAAATGCAAGATGATAAACCATGGGCGTTCAGTCGAGGAGAATTCAAAGATCTATGCAAGATTCCATAGCGAAGAATTAGGCTAACTGAATCGGGAAGACAAAAAAAAAGAGAATCAGACTCAATCTGGTTCTCTTTCTCTCTGTTTAGTCAGTAATAACCTCATATTCATCAACTCCAGGAATAACAGCCAGGCCGCTTTCTTGAAGATGTATTTGGCCTAAGGAGTCGATAAGGCGGACTGTACAAATCTTCCCATTCATTCGGGTTGCTTGCCAGTCTTTCCCTCCATTATCGTCCATTCTGATGATTTTGATTTTGTCTCCAGGTTTCATGGTTTGAAGATTATAAAACACTGAGTTTTCATTTCCTTCCTCGCCGGAATCTATAGTTTCCATAACGAGCTTCTGATTCATCGAGAAGGTCGATAGCCTTTTGGGCATCGATGATAATGAGCCTATTCCTCTGGGTGATAGCGCCCTTTATTACACCGCTGGCTTTTATTCTATTGGCGGTTGAAATGCTACATCCAAATAATTGAGCCAACCCATTGATCCCGTATACATATTGGGGAGCCTTGGGCTTTTCTTGCTCCAGATAACAAAAGATGCGATTAAGGGCCCTGATGATTTCATCAAGTTTCTTATCGATTACAAGCTGCTGATTGAGAACATCACTCTCCCGAATCATATCCTAGTCCTCCTTCATCAGTTCAACTTCTCTCGCCATCACTTCCCAGCACTGTCTTTCGATACCCTCATTGTCGGTATATCTTTGGACTCTTACTCTGCCGGAAACTCTGACAGCTTTTCCTTTTTCGATCTGGTCCAGGCAAGTTATCTTTTCACTTGCCCAAGCCGAAATTTGGAACCAGCAGCAGTCCATTACGATTCCTGCCGTTCCTTTGTAAGTTGTTTCGGTGCATACGGAGAAACGAGCAACTCTTGTGTCTCCGACGGGGGTTATCTTCACTGAGCCGACAATCCCCTGTATTTCGATGCGATTCAAAAATTCCATAATGTTATTCTTCTGTGTTGTTGATAAATTGATTTTTGACTCTTTGGACCGTAGATATCCCGAAGCCGGTGAGTCGAGCCGTATTCCTGACGCTATATCCTCTCTTCAGGAGCGATAT
>JAEEGK010009907.1_pt1 | contig 22093 bp, 14 predicted proteins | sample 8958771 | NCBI WGS metagenome assembly JAEEGK01 (sample SAMN16246547, study PRJNA631951) | gut metagenome | biome: gut microbiome; feature: rumen; material: SC-attached | host: Bos | place: Iran: Karaj | collected 2018-10 | reverse complement strand
AATGAATTTATATTGAATTAATTTAAATTTTATTTTTTATTAAGATGGTGATTGGTAATAGTCAATTTGGGATTGGGTATTGGGCATTGGGCCCAATCCCCAATCCCCAATCCCCAATCCCCAAACCTTTATACAATAATTTTAAATCTCCTTTTAAAAAAAAAAATCAATAATAATTAAATGATTAAATAAATTAAATAAAAAAAAATAAAACAAAAAATTTTAAACAATTAATTATTTAATAATAATACATATATATGACAAAATAAAAGCCACTTTCTAAATAAATAATAATCTAACATAAAACATATTTCATAACAGAACAAAAAGCAGAATCAGGTAAAAGACAAACTTTTAAAATAATATAATATTCCAAATTTAACTTTCCTTTATTTTCCAAAACTTGATTTTTAAACTCCTTTTTTTGTTTAAGTAAATATTTTAACTCAAAAAAGCTTCCATAAATAATTTTAATATAATCTTTTTTATAAATAAAATAAACTCCAAAACTATTTAAACAATTAGAATAACTTCCAAAAAAACCTAAAATAATTTTATCATGAAAATTATTATCAAATACAGTAATTTTTTTTTCACCTTCACTTCCACCGCAATTAATTATTTTTTTTTTATTAGTTGCAAATGTTAAATTATTAACTCCTTTTTCTCCAATTCTTATTTGAAAATTTATTAAATTTTCATTTGAATCTAATACTATTTCTTCATATAAATCAGAATTTTTTTCACTTTTAAATTCACCTGTTGTTATTATTGTTCCTTCTATTCTATTTCTATAATATATTTGAATTCCTGTAACTATGTCATTCTTATCTATTTTACCATGAAATATTTTTATTTTTGATATTTTGAAATTGAATATATTATCTTCAAAAAAATCTTTGTCGTCAAATGTTTTTGAATCAAGAAATATATTTCCATAGTTTCCTGTTGATTCTATTGTTATTACATCATTTCCTTCTTCATCTTTTGACTCTTTTAATATTCTTTTTTCCATTTTTTTAATTAAATTTTTTTATTTTTTATTTTGTGTTTAAATTTTATTTGAATTTATAATCTATTTTATTTATTATTTTTTTTAATTTTTGATTTTCATTATATATTATTATGAATTAATTTTAATTTAATAATACTAATTATATAAAAAGAAAAAATTGAAATTATAAAAAAAAATTAATGAAAAAAAATATTAAAAAATGTCATCATTAAACACATCAGAAGTAACAAAACCTTTTTTAAAACTAACAGAATTATCATCATCATTTGCAATGTCAGAGCCAGATACATCTCCTCAAATATTATCGGATTTAGAACCCTTATCTCAAAATTCTAAATATATAAAACGTTATCAAACTCAATTTCCCCTTTATGGAATTACTTTTCAATCATCTCCATCTCCTTTAACATTAGCATTATCAACAAAGGAATTATCTCAAAAGAATAAAATAATAATATTAGAATATCAAGAAGATAAATTTATAGAGAGAATAAAAATAGATTGTGAATTTCCTCCATCTTCAATATTATTTTGTCCAAATATATCAAATAAAGATTTATTAATATCAACAAGTGACTGTCTTCGAATATATAAATATACAGATTTAAAATTAATTCTTCAAAAAGAAATAAAAAGAAATAGTAAAATATATTGTGGTCCATTAACATCATGTGATTGGTCACATATAAATCCATCAGTAGTAGGAGTGTCATCATCAGATACAACATGCACTTTATGGGATATAAGTAAATCAGAAATATTAAGTACTTTAATTGTAGATGATAAAAGTGTTTATGATATAAGTTTAGGTGATGATGATTGTACTTTTATGACTGCTGGTGCTAAAGGAGGAATTAGATTATTTGATATTAGAACTCCTGATACTTGTTCTGTTCTTTTTCATAATGGAAATCCTGTTTCCAGAGTCAAAGGAAATATTATTAATAATAATTTAGTCATTTGTTGTTTTGTAGATCAAAGTAATATTTATGTTTTAGATAAAAGAAAACCTGATAATCCTTATGCTATATTAGAAGGACATTTAAATGTTGTTAATAATGCTATTTGGGCTCCTAAAAGTAATACTAATGTAATTAGTGTGGGAGATGATAAAATGGCGCTTGTTTGGGATATTTATGGAGACGATAAACCCAAGTGTGTAATGGAGTATGAAGCTATTAAATTTATTGAAAATGTTGCTTGGGGAGATGCTACTGATGAATGGGTTGGAATTGTATATGGGGATAATGTTGAACTTTTGAAAATGAAGTAATTCATTTCTCACTTTTCTTTTTTTCTAATTTTTTTCATTAATTATTTTATTATTTATTAATTTAATTAATTATGTGATTTAGTATTTTTTTGGGTTTTTTATTTTTTATATTTTAATTATTTATAAATATTTTTTTATTTCTGATAGGACATCTTCATAATATTTTAATCTTTCATCAGCATCTTTTTGTTTTTTACATACATATATATAATGAGTTTTTTTTTGGATATCTTCATAAAAATTTTTAATATCATAAGCTTCAATATCAAAATCTAAATAATCCCATTGAAGATGTTTTAATCTTTCTTTTGGAGAACCTAAAGAAATTAAAAAATATATTCCATTAGGTTTTAAAACTCTAGTAACTTCTTTAGTTAATTTACTAGCTTCAACTTCTGCATTTTCACCACATAATATTGTATCAAGTAAACCTTTATCAATAACTAAATCAAAGAAATTATTTCCATAATACATTTTTTTAGCATTCATTTGAATAAAAGTTAATTTTGGTCTTTTTCCTTCATTTCTTTGTTTCATTAACTTTATTGCTTCAATAGATATATCTATATTATAATTATTTGTATATCCATCATCATACATTTTTTCACTAAATTCACTGCTTCCACATCCTACATTTAGAATCATTGATGTTTTTGGAATTTTTAAATGATCTATTAAATTTCTTATGTTTGAATAATCTTCTATCCAATCAAATGTATTACCATTGGCATAATAATACCTTTGTTCCCAATAATTTTTTATACTATAATTTAACATTCCCTCACAAATTTACCAAAAAATATATGAAACCATATAAAAATTAAATTAAAAAAATAAATGAATAAAAAAAATAAAAGACTTTTTTATTTATTGTTAAAAATACATTGATTATTATATTTTTTCAATATAAAATATAATAATCATTTTCAATATAATATTTGTAAAAACAATATCTATATTGTCTAATAGTGATCGAAGAGGAAATATTTTATGTATTAAATATATAAAACTTATTATCCTAATTTTAATTATTTCTTTTTCTTATTTTTATTTTTTAAATTTTATTCCCAATTAATTATCTTATTCCAAAAAATGTCAGATTCATCAGAAGAAAACATGAAAAAAAAGATGAAAAAACCTGAATTAAAAAGTTCAGAAAAGACAATAACATCAACTCAAACAATAACAGACCCAAACGGAATATATTCCTTAGATAGTACATTTGAATCAATAGGAGTATGTTCTGAATTATGTGAAACATTAAAAGAAATGGGATATAAGTATCCTACAAAAATTCAAAAAGAAACACTTCCATACGCATTGAATTCCCAAGACATAATAGGATTAGCAGAAACAGGTTCTGGTAAAACAGCTGCTTACGCAATTCCAATAATTCAAAAATTACTTGATTCCCCAAATCATTATTTTTTCGCTTGTGTCATGGCACCAACAAGAGAACTTTGTCTTCAAATAAATTCCATCTTTGAAATTATTGGAAGTTCAATTGGATTAAAAACAAGTGTTTTAGTGGGAGGATTAGATTTAACTTCACAAGCTATTTCTCTTTCTAAAAAACCACATATTGTTATTGGTACTCCTGGAAGAATTGCTGATCATTTAGCTAATACTAAAGGTTTTAATTTAAAACATTTAGAATTTCTTGTTTTTGATGAAGCTGATCGTTTACTTGATTTAGATTTTGAAAAACAAATAAATCAAATTTTAAGTGAAATTCCAAGGGAAAGAACAACATTTTTATTTAGTGCAACAATGACATCAAAAGTACATAAACTTCAAAAAGCCTCATTACAAAATCCAGTAAAGATAGAAATTAATTCAAAATATACAACAGTACAAACATTAATTCAAAATTACATATTTATTCCAGATAAATATAAGGAAACATACTTAGTATATATTTTAAATGAAAACATAGGAAAAACAATAATAGTATTTGTCGAAAAAGTATTAGATTCAATGAACATAACATTTATTCTTCGTTATTTAGGATTTCAAGCAATATCAATAAATGGTAAAATGACTCAATCAAACAGAATAGGAGCTTTAAATAAATTTCGTGAAGGAGAAAGAAATATATTAGTAGCAACAGATGTGGCAAGTCGTGGATTAGATATTCCAAATGTAGATTTAGTTATTAATTATGATTTACCTGCTCAAGGAAAAGATTATATTCATCGTGTTGGAAGAACTGCAAGAGCAGGAAAAAGTGGAAGAAGTATTAGTTTTGTTACTCAATATGATGTTGAAAATATTCAAAGTATTGAACATTTAATTGAAAAAAAAATGATCTTATATGAAACTGATGAAAAAAAAGTTCTTTCTTTATATGAAAAAGTTTTGGAAAGTGTTAGAAATGCTAAAAATGAATTAAAAGATTTAATCAAAAAAACTAAAAGTAATGATAAATATGATACTAAAGTTGATAAGGATTTTGATGAAGGGGATGATTATGATAAATTTATTATGAGGAAAAGAAATAATGATAATGGTAACTTTAGAATGAAGAGTTTTGTGAAGAAAAAAAAGAAGAAATAAAAATTTTTTTAACTTTTTTTTATTCAGGTTTTTATATTGTTTCAAATATTTTTTTAGTGGAATAAAGTTTTTTATTGGATGATATTTATTGTTTTTTTTGCAAAAAATTTATTCTTTTATTTATTTTATATTTATTGTTTTTTAATAATCTATAGTTAGTTTATATCTTTTAACACTAAAGTAATTTTCTTGTTTATCAATTTCATTTTTAATCTTTACATCAAAATAACCATAAGGTTCATTTAAATCATAAATGTCTTCATTATCATCTAAATAAAAAGGAATATTAATTCGAGAATATTTTTTAAAATCTTTAATTTTATTTTTTCTTCTTTTCCTTAATTCTTCTATTTTTTTTTCTTCTTCGATTTTTTTTTCTTCAGCTAATCTTTTTTCTTCTTCATGAATTTTGTCAACATATTCTTTAACATCTTTATTTTCTTTTTCATTTTCAAAGTCATCATTTTCATTAATATCATCACTTTTTTTGTTGAAATTTTGATTTTCATTTTGATCAACCTCATCAATCCTTACTGGACTACCTTCCATTAATATATTATCATTTTCATCTTGATCAACCTCATCAATCATTACTCCACCACCTTCCATTAATATATTATCATTTTCATTTTGATCAACTTCATCAATCATTACTCCACCACCTTCCATTAATATATTATCATTTTCATTTTGATCAACTTCATCAATCCTTACTGGACTACTTTCCATTAATATATTATCATTTTCATTTTGATCAACTTTATCAATCTTTACTTGATTTTCATTTTGATCAACCTCATCAATCTTTACTGGACTACTTTCCATTAATATATTATCATTTTCATTTTGATCAACCTCATCAATCTTTACTTGACTTCCTTCCATTAATATATTATCATTTTCATTTTGATCGACCTCATCAACCTTTACTTGACTTCCTTCCATTAATTTATTATCATTTTCATTTTGATCAACCTCTTCAATCTTTACTTGACTTCCTTCCATTAATATATTATCATTTTCATTTTGATCGACCTCATCAACCCTTACTTGACTACCTTCCATTAATTTATTATCATTTTCATTTTGATCAACCTCTTCAATACTTACATCTCTGCCTTCCATTAGGAAATTATCATCTTCTGACATTTTTTTTATTTTTTTATTTAAAACTGATTTTAATAATTTTTGAAAAAGTGGATTTAATAATATATTTATTTTTTTTGTATATTTTCATCTAAGAAGATAAAATTATTTACTGAAGACAAATAAATTAAATTTAATTAAATAAGTTAAAAAATAATATAGATAACATTTAGAAAAATCATTAATTATAATTGATATCTCAATAAAAATATTTCAATTTAATAAAGACATAAACTTTAAAAACAATTTCTTTTTCAATCCATTAAATTATATAAAATAAATATTTTTTTGTTAAATTTCACTCTTTCTTCATATTTCTTTCTTTCTTTATTTTTCATTTTTTGAATAATTAAAATTATTTAAAAACAAAAAAATATAAACAAATGTTAAAATTTTTTATAATTATCCTTTTCCTTAAATTTTTTTCTTTTCAATCAATCCACAAAACATTAAAATTAAAAGAAGAAACATCAGGAAAAATAATTGAAGAATTTTCATTTGTTTATTATAAATTAATAATTCCAGAAGATATAAAACCATCAAAGCAAAATTTAATAATAACAATAAGTCAAGATGAATACATAAAAAAATTTTCAGATCCAGATTTATATGTTTCAAAAACAGAAGAAAAACCATCATTTTATTCTTCAACTTGGCGTTCCTCAAAAATAGGAAGTGATATAATTTCTATTAATTCAAAAGAAGTTTATACAAACGAAACTTTTTATATTAGTGTATATTGCGTAAAAAAATGTGACTATATTATAAAAGCATTTTTATCAAAGAATACAGAAATAAAAGATGACGAAATGTATTTTTTTAATATAGATAAGAATAATCCTCTTTCATTAAAAATACACACAAAAAAAGATTATAATGAATTTTCTATATCTTTTATGCCAAATGAGTTTAAACATTTTAAGGTTTTCATAAGTAAAGATCCTAATCCTTCGTCTTCAAATACTTTAAATATTATTCAAAGTTGGATTTATGGATACACATATAGTATGATAAAAGGAGATGATGATTATTGTTCTGATTGTGATTTATATATTTTATTAACTACTGATTATAATGATGTTGAAATTATTTTATTTTCACAATATCAAAATTCAATAATAGAACTTCCTTCACAAATATCTATTTATGATTATGTTAAAGAAGATAAAAGTAGATGTTATGTTTTTGATACAAATTCAGATTTAAAAGATACTATTGTTTTAACTATTCAATTATTCAGTGGAACTGCATTATTACAATTAAATGGTTTTTTATCTAAAGTACCAATGAATTTTTATGATATACCATATGATGATACTACTTATGAAATTACCTCTGAAAAAACAATTATAATAACAGAAAGTGATTTAATTATTTTTCAAAATAAAGCTGCAAAACAAGGTTTTATTAATTATAGAAGATTTAATTTTTGTGTTTTAGGTTATTCTTCTTCTTCATATTCACTTCAAATTGCAAGTGAATCTGAAATTACAGAAGCTCAATATTATAATTATATTATGGCAGGAAAATCAATTACTGGTTTTTTACCTGCGTATAATGTAACATCTTATAAAGTTTATGATTTCTCTATTAATTCTACAATTTCTGTTTATTTAAATGAAATTGAAGGGAATACAAAGATTTATGGCTTTTTTTTTGAAAATTATGAAACTTTTGATATAGAACTTTTAAAGAAATTAATTAAAGACAAAAAAATTATTATGAGTGATAATACTTGGATTGGAAAAACTATTGAAGTTAGTGATAATAATAATATTTGTCATCAAAAAATAAAAGATAGTTCTTCTTTAGAAGATGAAAGGAAAAAATTCAATTGTTTATTATATATTATTGTTTATTGTGAAGGAAACACAAATTGTCTTTTTCATTTAGATACTTTCCAAAGTAAGACAAGTCATTTATTAATTCCAAGATTATCAGTATATAATACACTTCCAAAAAGTGAAACTGACTTTTATAAAATAATAAGTGATGATATTAAAGTGGAAGAAATTATAATTGTTTTAAATTCAATATCTGGAAATGCAAATATGGAAGTTTATGTTTATGATCAAGAAGATAATGATTATAAATTTGTTGATTCTTCTAATAATAATGGTGATTTACCTGATGTTCTTTCAATTAAAACATATAATAAAGTAAAAACATTTTCTATTGAAGTAAATGCTAAAACTTTTGTTACTTATAGTTTATATTATTATGTAATCAGAAGTAAAGGAGAAGAAATTACAATTGATGATATTGCTTTAAATATTGATACAGGACAAATTGTTTATGATTATATTGATAATGATAATCCCTATAAAATTTATTCTTATAATGTTGATACTGAATCATCTTCTGATATTATTATTAAAATTACTAGAAGAAGAGGTGATATTAAATTTTATGTTTATCAAGAATTAGAAAGTATAAAATATGAAAACGGAACCTTTAAAAATTATGATTGGGAAAGTGATTTTGATACACAATTAATAATTCAAACAACAGATTCAAAATATTCTCAAAACAATTATTATTATATTGTAGTGACAAGAAAAGATTCTTTTGATTTTTCTGATTTTGAAATTGAAAATTATTATATAAGTATTACTAATCAAATAACTCCTTTATTATTATTTGAAAATATTCAACATTCAACTACTTTATCCTTAGCATATCAATTCCAATCATATTATTATTCAATCAATTCTATTGAAGATATTTCATTTTCAATTTATGCTGATTATGGTTTTATTAATGTTTATATTGATTTTTCAGAATTTAATCTTTTGGATTTATTAATAAAAAGTGATTTTTATTATATGGAAAAAGAAGCAAATTCAATTTTTATAAAAATTCCAAAAAAAGATTTAGAAAAAAATTGTTTGAAAAAAAATAAATGTTTCCTATTTATTTTAATAACATATTCAGGAAATGAAATGAAATATGGAGCTTCATATATGATAAATGGGAAAAAAAAGCAAAATTCAATTACTACATTAGTTCCTGATCAACAATTTAAAGGGTCAATTGATGTAAAAGAAGAACAATATTTCATAATAAGAGAATTAGATTATAGTGATAATAAAGAAAATTATATTTTAAAAATAAAATGTGAAAATGGAGATGTTGAAATATATGCTTATTTAATTGAAATTGATATTGTTAATGTTGTTTTTTTCCCAAATCAATTAAAATATGATTATAAAGGAGAAGAAACAAGTTTTGGAGATGTATTAATAAATATACCAAAAACCGATTATGATAAATGTAAAAATTGCAAATTATTAATTACATTATATGGGATTAATTTAGGCTATACTGGAAATTCAATATTTTATACAATTCAATTTTCATCAGAAGTAGTAACTAGGATAAATAAAGAAGTTCATGTTAAAAATTTTATTTATTCAGGTGAAAATCATTATTATAGAATATATATGACAAAAGAAGATTCTAATTTATATATTTCATTATTTAATGTTGATGGAGATACAGATATTTATGTTAATTACGGTTATTCAATACCAACAAATAAAAAATATCATTGGTTTAGTCATGAACCTACTCATCAATTCATTAATATTGATAAAAATAATCCAGTAATAATTCAATTAGGAAAATATAATATTGAAGGTGATTATACTATTATGATAAGTGGAATTACTAATTCTTCTTATACTTTAGTTGTTTCTGGAAATACAAATGTTATTCCAATTGGAAGTAATATTCCTGGTTCTTGTAAATGTAAAAAAAGTGAAACTTGTGATTTTAAATTTGATTTATTTGATAGTGAAAAAGAATATAGTTTATATAATAATTATTATTATTTAGATCCAAATATTAAAGAATTATCTTATATTTTTACTACTAATTTCTTATATGGATATGGTAATATGTATGCAAAATTATATGATAATCAAGATTATACTTATCTAGATGATATTAGACCAAATAATAAATATTTTGATTTTTCAAATTTGGAATTTAATAAAAGGCAATTTATGAAAATTGATATTGATAAAAAAGATAAAAGAATTAAAGCTGAAAGTTGGATTTATATTTCTATAGAATGTAATGAAGATAGTTTACTTGAAATTAATACTGCAAAATTATTTGAATTTAATTATCATTATTTAGATTTAAGAAGAGAAAACCTATTTTATTTTCCTAAATTAACTGATCAAAATGTTAACTCAATGCCAGTTTTAAGTCATTATTTAATTCATAATAAAAATTTAAATTTTGAAATATATTCTTACAAGGGAAAAGGAAAAATTACTGTGTTTCAAAACTTAACCAAAATAGAAAATGGAAATATAGTTAATCTAGAAAAAAAATTATCAACATATTTAATAAACCTGAAAGAAACTCATTATGGAACAGTACCTTATGATGAAAAAGAAAATTATTATAATTTATATTTTCGAATAGAATCTTTAGAAGATTTTGGATTCCACATTAAATTAAATTATGATCAAACTTGGACTAAAATTAACATTGGGAAAGCAAATTCTTTTAAACTTAATGATTATGATTTTTATGGTTATTTCGATTTATTAGATGAATATCAAGAAGTTGTTTTATCTGTTATGAATAAAAAATTAGATGAAATTTCAATTTTATATGTTAAATATAATCTCTTTGATTCAAGTATTGAAAATTTAGAAGAAAATGAATATAAAATTGATATTCCAAAAGAAGGAAATTATGATTTTAAAGGAGTGACTAATAAATTATTAGGTTCGATAACAATTAAAATTCCCCAATTAGAAAAAAGCAAAAGAGAAAATAAAAAGGTAAGAGTTTTATTTTATTTACAATTACAAAATAGATTAGAATTAACAGAAGAAGGAACATTAATAAATATATTAGTTTCTCCCAGTGTAAATTATTATAAAAGAATAGAAACTCAACCAAAACAAATTTATTTTTCATCTGAAAAAACTATTATAAAAGATACAACAATTTTTGATATAAATAAAGCAAATAAAAGAGATAATATTATTGTATTAGAAGTTTCAGCTTGTAGAGGACAATTTGAAACTCAAATTAATAATAAAATAACTTATTATAAAAATCCATTTACTGAAATAAAATCTAACTCTTATGTAAGTAAAGGAAGAAAAGTTTTAACTTTATTTAATGCAACTTTAGATACATATTATTTAAGTGTTTGGGTTTCTGGTTCAAATTGTGATATGAAAAATTCTAGTGAATGTTTAGAAGAAGGAGGTGAATATTTATTATATTATTATTCCACAAATTATGATAATTATAGAACTACTACTTTTGATCCAAATTTTACTTTTAAAGAAATTTCAATTGGAAAAATTGAATTAATATTACCTAATTTAAAAGATAAAAATTCAAATGTTTTTAATGATGAAATTAATATTAAAAACTTTAATATATTTATTTCTGATAATATGAAAGATTATGAAAATATGGAATCTTTATGTTATTTAAGTAAAATGGTAAATAATTATACTAATATTAAATATATATATAATAATGAAAAAAATATATTTATTATTGAAGGTTTAAATCCTAAGAAAACTTATTATATAAATATTGAATTTCAAAATTTAAAAACTGGAGAAAAATTTGTTTTTAAACCTATATTAATAGTACTTAATGAACAAGAAAGTAATAAAGTTTTAATTGGATTTATTAGTTTTATAATTTTAACTTTATTAATTCTTTCTTGTGTTTATTATATAAAATATAAAAATACTAAAGAAGAATTAGAATATCGTTTAACTGAAATTAGAAGTGACTTTGATATTAAAAATCCTAATCAAAACAAAAATGAAAATAAAAATAAAGATAACCCAATGATTGAATTAGGAAAAATTAATAAATCTAAAATGAAATATACAACTTTAGACGAAGAAAATGAAGAAAAATTAGATCAGTAATATATTAATAATTAGAAATATTTAAATTTGATTTTAATATTATTTTTCAATAATAAAAAAAGTTTTTTTATAATTGATTTTTTTACAAGACTAATTTTCCTTTGAAAAAAATTATTAATAAATTATAAATTATTTATTACTCTTTTTATGAAAAAATATAATTTTAAAAATCCTCATCATCATTTCCAAGAGAAAATTTATGTTTATTTTCTTTAGAAGAATAATTATTGTTTTCTTCTTCTTCTGATTTTTCTTCTTTTTCATCTTCTTTATTATTTCCATTAAGAACATTTAATAAATCTTGACAAGTTAAAGGCATTTGCTTTTTATTATTATTTTCAAAATTTTCATTGCTTTGAACTCCATTAACTTTATATATAGAAAAATCACTATTCATATGTGAATTTAATTGATTTGAATTTTTTAAAGAATTAATTCCATATTGATTTTTACTTGAAGTTAATGATGAAATAATACTTTTGTTTTTTGGTGATTCTTCTTCTTTTTTAATTTCTTCTTTCATTTCATTTTCATAATGAAGATTTATATCTTTTATTGTTTCTTTTAAAGGAATTTTATTTGAATTATTATTACTATTATTATTTGAATTTTCATTAGATTTTTCTTTTTTTAAATTTCTTGATTGAAATGTACTATTATGGTTATTAAATAAATAATTTTTATCTGGAACATCAGTTGAATTTGATGAATTTCTATTTCTTGAAGTTGAATACGATTCTTTTTCGTTTTTCTTTGTTGATATTAATTCTTTTTGTAAATTACCATAATTAATATTATTCATATCTAATCTTTTTTCTTTTTTTAAAGTATTACCATTTGAGAAAAGATTTGTCTCTATTTTATCATCTTCACAAATTTTACAAGAACAAATTTTATTTCCCATAAATATTACGAATTAATTAATTTTACATTAATAAAAAAAATACATTGAAAAAAAAATTCAAAAAATTTAAAAATTATATTTTACTATTATTGTTATATAACAATTCATTCCTTGATTAATTGACTAAACGAGATAAAAACCTAATAATCAATATTAAATTGACTAAAACTGAGATTTTTCATTTCTTCCATTCTCTCCTCTGAATTTTTTCCATATAATTCTCCTTGTAAATCAAATTGATTTCCATTATCATTAAATTTTTTAAATTTATTATTAAATTCTTCACTGATTTTACTATCAATACTTTCAGCATCAGGAGGTTCTTTAGCATTACCAAAATCATTATAATTATCAGGAATTTTATTTCTTTGGACATCAAATCTAACAACATTATATAAATTACCATCTGAAAATTCAACATTAGGATATCTTCCATCACAAGAATTAAATCCATCTATAATAAATTGACATCTATATTCTCCACTTGGAAAAGTTTCTGGTGGAATTGATAAATAATACATTTCAAGAAATTCATTATATTTAAAAGGGAAAACTTTAGTTGGACTATTAAATATTCCTAAATTTATTGCTGTTGAAGAACCTGGAAAATATATTTTTAATTCTATTGACTTTGCATAAAATGGATATGTAATAAAGTAATTTTCTTTCATTTCTTTTCTTAATTTTTGAAATGAAGAATAATATTTATATCCTTTATAAGCTTCTTGTATTTTTTCTGCTGATTTTTCTCTTATTTTTAATATATTTTCCATTAAGGAATGTTTCCCTATTTCATTTTTTATATATATTGATTTAAATATATTTATTATTTTATCTGCGCAATTTTCTCTTTCATCAACTATTCCATCTCTTATAATTAATTTTCTTACTTTAATTCCTACTAAATATCTTCTTATTAAACTTTGAATTAATATTATTTCTTCTATTCCTTTTTTTTCTATTTCTTCTTCTACTTTTATATTAAAATGCTTTTTAAATAAATAACTTCGGAATACACTTTGAATTTTTGTTATGCTTTTTTTCTTATCTAATAATGAAAGTTGATTTTCTTTATGAATATATCTACAACCTAATTTTAAAATTGGAGTTAATTTTTTATTTTGAAAACTTTTGAAATCTAATAATTTTTCCTCTATTTTTTCTGGCTTTTTTATCAAAGAAATATTATTTTCTGGAATATTATTAGTTATAATAGTTTTTTCTTCACTTTTATTTTTTTCTAAATTTGATGTTTTTTGATAATTTAAACTATTTAATTGAAATAATCTTCTTAAAATTCCAGTTTCTCTTTTTGAAATTTTATGTCTTTGTTTTCCCTTTGAATTCATTAAATAAATGAATTTTTGAATAAAAGTAAAAAATAAAAAATAATAAAAAAATAAAAGAATAAAAAAATAATTAATTGAAAAAATTAATAATTATGTTTTATTCAAAGTAAAATAATTATTAAAATAATTAATTTATTTATGAATTTAAAATATTATTTATTAAATTAGAAAAATTTTGATTTAAGAGTATAATTTGTTCCACTTATATTTTTCAATTTATCTTTCTCTTGAAACATATTTGAATAATTTTTATTTAAATTACTAAAATTACTATTATTATTAGAAAAAAAATTTAAATTATCAACAGTTCTATTTCTTTCCATTTTATTTTCATTTCTATCTTTTAAAACAAAGTTAGAAATTTTAGAATTAAAATAATTTAATTTTGAATTATAATTATTATTTTTATTATATGAAAATAAATAATTTTTATCAACAGACTTTGAAGGCAAAGTTAGTGGATTTAAATCAAAATTATTTTCTCTATTTGTCATTGTACTGTCCATATGATGATGTTCAAATTTAAATGAATTTTTTTCATTTTCATCTTGATAAACTTTTTCTTTCATTTCTTTTAATTTATTATATATATCTTTAGAGTTTTTTTTTTTAACACTTAAATTTTTTGATGATGATGAAATATAATCATTTGAAGGTAAAATTAATTCTTCTTTTAATTCTGTTTTATCTCTATCAAAAACTGTTTTTCTTGAATATTCAAAATTTTTTGGAGATAAAGGAACTTTTAAATCATAAAATGTATTATATTTTTCTTGATATACTTTATCTTCAAATAAATTATTACTTTTCTTATTTTCAAATTCATTGTTTAAACTTTCTCTTATTTTATCTCCTTTACTTTTTTCATTTGTATCAAAATAATAATTAGAAAATTTATTTAATAAAGATAAATTATTCATATTATTATTTTTATTTAAATTATATTTTTCTTGTCTAGAAGTTTTTAAAATAGTATTATCTAACCCAAAAAAATTTTTATTTTCTTCTTCATTAATATTATTATTATTTTTATCTCCATTAACTAATTTTTTAACTTCAGTCATATTAACATAATTTCCACTAACAACTTTTTTAATAATATTTCTTACATCATCACATTTACTAAGAATTTCAAGTAAAGGAATTAATTTCATTAATTCATTATCATTTTGACTAGAATGCCATGTTAATATAGGAATTCCATTTTCTTTATTATATAAATAAGAAATTGGATTATTATCAATAATAATAGTATCTTTTAAATCTCTTCCAACTTTCCTTAAATCTTTAATAAATAAATTACCTGTTGAAGTACAATGTTCTCTAAATAATCTATATGATATTTTTTTTCTAGGATCTAATTTATTTAAAAGTGGATTTGCATAATCTGGAATTGAAGCAGTGAAAATAACTAATTCAAATAAATGAGACATTTTTTCTAAAAATTCATCAACAAAAGGTCTTTTTAATACATATATTGTATGTTCTTTTCCGTCATATATCATATTAAATTTTATGTCTTCTTTTAAATAAAAAGATTTAAATGCTGAATGAACTAATGTTTCATCTAAATCTAATATTAATGTTTTTTTCTTTGATAAAAAATACTTTTTCTCTGGAAGATATTTTGAATTACCATTTAAGTTTGTTTTTCTTGTTTCTATATTTGATTTTAATGGATTTGAATTTATATTATTTATATTAGATAATTTTTTCGTTAATTCTGAAAATAATTTTTCATTTTTTGATTCATTTTTTAAAGGTTCTAAATCTCCAGGACTAAAAATTTTGTCCTTTAATGTTTCAAAGTAATTCTTTTTTTTATTTGTTTTAAAATCTATATTAATTGGTTCGATTATATCTTCTTTGAATTTTTTATTATTATCATTTGATTCAATTATTGGTCTTATTAACATTAAATTTTTTTCTACAGTATTTGCAGGTAAAATTTTATGATTTGAAGAAACGTTAATTACATTTTTTGGAGTAATTATTCCTTTCATATTTATTTTTTTATTTTTTTTCAATTAATATTACAAAATATATTATATTAATCATCGAGAATATTTGAATATATTATATTAAAAAATTTGTTTCAATAAAATAAAATTTATTTATTATCATAATATCCATTTAAAAAAGGATGATTTAATAACTCTTCAGCATTAGGTCTATAAGAAATATTTCCTCTCCAACATTTATGAATAAAATCCAATAAAACTCTATTATCTCTATGATAAAATATATCTAAAATATTATCATCAGCAGTTTCAAGTGGATTTGAAATAAAACAAATTTGATAATCTTTTAATTTAGGTTTATCTTCTTCAAAATTAACATAAGGATCATAACCAGAAACTAAATAATATACTATACAACCAAAAGACCAAATATCACAATCATAACCACATTTTTTCCCGAAAATTGTTTCTGGTGACATATAATTAATTGTTCCTAAAATTGATCTTTTCATTATTGTATTCTCATTCTTTTTTATTTGAAGGCTTGTTCCAAAATCACTTATTTTCATTATTTGTTCATCATAATTTAATAATATATTTTCAGGTTTTAAATCTCTGTGAATTATTTTATTTTTATGTAAATAATTAATTCCTGATAATATTTGTCTTGAAATATTTGCCACTAAATTTAAAGGTAAATATTTTAATTTTTTTTCATTTTTATATCTTTCTAAAAAATGAGGTAAATCCATTTCATAATATTCCATAATAATATGAATTTCTATTCCAGTTTCAGTTTCATTTCTTTCATAATCATGATAACAAACAATATTATCATGCTCTAATTCTTTTAAAAAGTCTAATTGTCTTTCAACTGTTTTAATAATATTTTTATTATTTAAATTATAAAATTTTACACAAACTTCTGTTTCCATTTCTTCTATTAATCCTAAATAAACTGTACCTTGTCCACCTTTTCCTATTTCTTTAATTATTTTTATTTTATTATCCATAATATATGTTCCAATTTTATCATCTAATATTATTGAAGAAAATAAATAATTTTTTTCATTCATTTCTTTTGATTTTTCTTCTTCTTCTTCAATTAAAAAATTATCTGATACTTCTGAAATTATATTATCTGTACTTGTATTATTCTCTAAAAGAAGATCATTTATTTGTATGTTTTCTAAATGTATTGATTGAGAAAAGCCTAAAGGTTTTTCATGATTAAAAATATTTGAAGATGATAAGTCAGCAAAAAATTTTTGAGTCGATGACATTTATTTAATAACATTGAAAAAAATTAATCTAAATTTGTAATATTATAATAATAATGATTTTCTATTAACTTAAATATATTATAATTGAAATAAATATTATAAAAATTATCATATCTTATTATAAAATAAATAATAATGTATAAAATTATAAAAATGAATGATCCAAATAATTTATTGAATATTAAAAAAGATAATGAATATTCAAAAACAGAAGTAAAAAAAACAGATATGATATTTTTTTATTTCAATTTGAAAGATAATTTTCCGAAATTAATAAATTTTTCAAATCCAAACTTTTTGAATAAAGATAATAATAAGACTGAAGTAATTAATTTAAATGAAGAAGAAAAAGAAAATAAAAAGCAAAATATGAATTTATTTGAATTTTTTGAATTATTGAAAAGAAAAAGGATTTCAAATAACGAAAAAGAAAAAAATAAAGATTTAAATAAAAAAATTAGAAAATTATCAAATTCAAGTGAATTAAATTTAAATGATTCAAATGAATCAAATGTTTCAATTGATAATTTAATATTTCAATTTACTTCTTGTAAAGATGAAACAACAAAAAATGATATTATAATAAAATTAATTTCTTCAAGAAAAAAATTACACAAAGAAAAACTAGAAAATTTTTATAAAAGTATGTCTTTACAATTAAAGGAATCAATTGAAGATATAAGAGAATGGATTTCTTTTGAAGAAAAATTTTATAAAATAGATATTTTAAATATGAATATTTCAAGAGAATTATCAAAATATATAAATGTTCGTCAATCAGAAAAATTTGAATTAAATAAAGTTTCATCAGAAGATTTTCTTAGAATTCATTTTATTGGTTTAATAAAAGTTAAAATACTTGATTATAGGAATACTTTAAAAAGTTATAAGTAATATTTTATTTTATTTTTTTAGTTCTTTATATTTAAAAAAGTCAATTCAAAAGTTTTTAAACAAACATAATTTAAATAATACAAATAAAAATCCAGATTATTTAAAAAATAAACTTTATGAACAAACTTTAGAAATTTTAAATACAAATAAAATTAAAGAAACTGAACAATTAATGAATAGTATTAAGGGATTAATAAATAATCAAATATCTGAAAAAGATTTTTCAGATGTTTTATTAAATATTACTCAAACAAATGAATTTGATGATAAACAAAATATAATTGAAGATAAAAAAGAAAGTGAAAATGAAAAAAAAAAACCAATTTTCGAAATTGATTCTAAAAAGAAAAAGAAAGAAAAAGAAATTTCTGATTGTTCCTGTAATAATTATATAAAACAAAAAAAAGAAGAAAATAATTTTCTTATTAATATTGAAGGAAATGAATTAAGTGATAATACAGACACCAGTGAAATAAAAAATCAAAAAAATAATAATAATGAACCTAAAAAAAGTAAACACTATTGTGTTAAAACATTTACTTTTGAAGATTTTGTTTTGAATAAAAATGGTAATAATTGAATCTTCCAATTAAAAAAAGACAATTAAATTATTTATAAAAAATTAAAAATATAAAAACACAAAACTCAAAAATTAACAAAAAATTAAAAAAAATACAAGAATATTTTAATTCATCATTTGTAAAGCATAATTATTATTTTAAATTTCCTTACCATTTTTAGTCCCTTATTAATTGGGTATATTTTTATTTATAATTTATTCATTATTTTTTATTTAATATCATATTTAATAAATTAACAATTATTTTTATTGTTTTTTGTTTATTTTTTAAATATCAAATAATACTAATATTTTTTTTAAATATCTAATTACTACCTAATTCTTTAAAATCTCTTTCAACTAAAGAAACTCCACTTTTTCCTTCTAAATTCTTAATAAAATTATTAACTAATGAGAAATGAAGATAATGGAAAACAAGCCAAGCAAGCATACCGAATCCAAGGAAAAATTTAAAGTCATCAATTCTTCCATAACCATCAAATAATAAAATAATAAAGAGAACAATATAACAAATAACATTAGCAAGAAAACATAAAATATAAAATCTAGTTGAACTTCTAAATCTAATTACAGTATTGCTAGTGTAAGTTAAATAATATTTTAAAGAAAATAAAGTTAATAAAATTAAAGCTATTGAAAATCCAATTCCAACCCATAAAAAACCAGCTTTTAAAGTATACATTATCATTATTAAAAAGAAGTTTGATATTATACTTACTAAGTATGAAATCAATATTGATAATTGTAAATTTAAACAACCTGGGTTTCTTCTCTTTCCAAGATCCATTAAATTTAATATATATTATTTTAATTTTTATTAATTAAATCTTATTTTTTTTTTATATTTTTTATTTATGATAAATTATGATGATATATATTTTTCATATTTTTCTTTTTTTCTTAAATTTTTCTTTTTATTTTTTTCAATATATGAATCATGACTTTCAATAAAAGAAAAAAATTTTTATTATAAATTCTTTTTTTATATTAATATTTATCATAATCTATTAAATATTTTATTCTTAATATTATTTTCATCTTTGATTTTATTTGTTATATTATTTTTAATTCAATATTAGTTTTAATTAATTTAAAATTTAGGTTAGCGATTTTTAAGAATATAAAATTGATATAAGAAATATAAGATAGTCTTTTACTTTTAACACTAATGATAATTATTTTTTGAATACAGAAAACTAATATTGTTTAAATTTATTATAAAAAAAAGTAAATAAAACTATATCTGTTGTTATTGAAATAAAAATATAATAATGAAAAATCTTAACATGAATATTTAAATAAATCCTTGTTATTAATGATTAATTTTTTTAAATCAAGATTTTAATATTAAAATAAATAAATAAATAAATAAAATCTTAAATATACATATAATAATGTCAAATATAAATAGAATTAAAACTAACTTTTCTTATAGTTTAAAAAGTGAAAATTCCAATATGAATTTTTTATACGAATCAGAAATAATCTCAGAATTAATTATAAACAAATTAATAAATATAGTAGTAAATAAAGTATTTGTGGAAAAAATAATGGAAAGTTACTCAGAACACTTAATAAAATATTTAAAAAGAATTTTAACTCCTTTAATAAGGGTTTCCAATTTAATTTATGATAAAGATAATTTTACTGAAATAGACATTAAAGAACCAAAAAAAATTTTTCATGATAGTAATTTACCAAATAAATTAATAAAAAATGAGGAAAAAATAAAAGAAATAATAAAAGAAACAAATGTACAAATAAAAAGAATTCCATCAAAAAGATTAACTAAATTTATTGAATCAACAAATTCAAACAAAGAATATTCAGTGAAAAATTTAATAAAAAAAAAATTTTCAAATAAAATATTTAAAACACATTATATCAAAAATATAAAAAGTAAAGAAGAACCAAAAGAAATAGAAGCATTAAGAATAGAATATCAAAATGAAATAAAAGAAAAAGAGGAAAAATTATTAGAAAAAAATAATAATGAAATTCAGAAAATAAAAATGATGAATGATATATTACAAAAAAAAAAATTAAATTTTCCTTTAATAGATTCAGAAAAATATACATTTGATTCAAATGGTAAAATAATAAATCTTAATAAAAAAAAAATAAATTTAATAAATGAATTTCAAGAAATTTTACCAAAAACAAAATTTATAAAAATAGAAGAAAAAGAAGATGACTTTTATAATTTTAAACCACCACCAAAAGAAAAAATAATGGTAGAAAGACAATCAGAAAGAATTTCAACTTTAAATGAAATGATAAAAGAAGAAAAAAAAACAATGAAAGAAAGTACATATAAAATTAAAAAAATAACAAAAAATAAAATTTATCCTGTTAAAGAAACTAAAACAGTTTTCTTTTCTAAATTACCTCCTTCAGGAGATAATTTTCATCATTTTAAACCTGAAATTGGAGTTTCAATAAAATCTTATTTGGGAGAAAAAAAAGGAAGTTTTGAATTTCATAAATTATATAATAGATATTCATCTTTTGAATTTAATAATATTTTAGAAGAGACTATTAATCATAATAAAAACAAAGTTAAAAATGATTCTAAAATGTTAAATGAGAAAAATGCTATTAAATATAAAATTTTAGAAGAGAATAATAATATAAATAAAAATAATGATGATAATTCTAATTTAAGTTCTAATAGTTCTAATTCAAATAGTAAAATTAAAAGTTATTTAAATTATTCTTTAAATAAAAATTTATTAAGTGATAAAAATTATTCTTTTAATCATATTATTTTAAATAAGTCTTTATTAGGTAATTCTTCTTTATTAGATTCTGTTGATGATTATGAGCAATGTTATGATTCTGAATTAATGAATTCTTTAAAAAAAAGTGGAAGTTGTAGAAATTTAGAAATTAAAAAATTATTTAATTTTAAAAGAAAATTTTTTAAAAAAAATATAAGTCAAGAACAAAGATCTGCTCATTTAATTGATACTTTTAATATCAATTTAGTTCAAAATAATATTAATGTTTCTGATTTAAATGATATGAAATACAAAAATTTACCTAATTTAAAACCAATTCTCCCAAAATATAGAAAATTAATCAAAAAAAATGGAATTGTGATAAAATCAGATATTCCCTCAAGAATGAATTGTAAAATTCCTTTAATAAAATAAAAATTAAATATTATATTATATATTATTTAGTATTATTTCTCTTATAAATTTTT
>JAEEGK010009906.1_pt1 | contig 22094 bp, 21 predicted proteins | sample 8958771 | NCBI WGS metagenome assembly JAEEGK01 (sample SAMN16246547, study PRJNA631951) | gut metagenome | biome: gut microbiome; feature: rumen; material: SC-attached | host: Bos | place: Iran: Karaj | collected 2018-10 | reverse complement strand
CTACAGGACGTCCGTCCTCGAGGAACGGCATATCCTCCTGACGCACCACCTTCGACACGATACCCTTGTTACCATGACGACCGGCGAGCTTGTCACCCACACCAATCTTACGTTTCTTGGCCACATAAACCTTAGCCATCTGCAGGATGCCGTTGGGCAGCTCGTCACCAATGGTGATGGCGAACTTCTTGCGCTTCAGCTCAGCATCGAGCAGCTTATACTTCTTCATGAAGTTGATGATCAGCTGGGCAATCAACTCATTCTTATGCTCGTCGTTGGTCCAGTTGCTGATCTGGATGTCACCATACTCGAGGTTCTTTAGGGCGGTCACCGTGAACTTACTGCCCTTGGTGATAATCTCCGCACCGGTATAGTCCTTCACGCCCTGAGAGGTCTTACCCTTCGTCAGCTCAACGAGCTTGTCAATCAGGATATCCTTCAGGTCGCCAACCTTAGCCTCATACTCCTCGTCGATTTTAGCCAGCGTGATCTTATCCTGCTGCTTAGACTTACGGTCCTTGATGGCACGGGCGAACATCTTCTTATCGATGATGACACCTGTCAGCGATGGGTTAGCCTTCAGTGAAGAATCCTTCACATCACCGGCCTTGTCGCCGAAGATGGCACGGAGCAGCTTCTCCTCTGGTGAGGGATCACTCTCTCCCTTCGGAGAGATCTTACCGATGAGGATGTCACCGGGCTCCACACGGGCACCGACGCGGATGACACCGTTCTCGTCGAGGTCCTTGGTAGCCTCTTCGCTGACATTGGGGATATCAGCGGTGAACTCCTCGACACCACGCTTCGTCTCACGGACGTCAAGAGAGTACTCATCGACATGGACAGAAGTAAGGATATCCTCACGGACGATGCGCTCGTTAAGCACGATGGCATCCTCATAGTTGTAACCCTTCCAAGGCATGTAAGCCACCAGGAGGTTACGACCCAGTGCCAGCTCACCATTCTCGGTGGCGTAGCCCTCGGTCAGGATATCACCCTTCTTCACACGCTGGCCCTTCTCACAGATCGGGCGCAGGTCGATGGTCATATTCTGGTTCGTACGGCGGAACTTCGGGATGCGGTATTCCTTCAAGGCCGGCTCGAAGCTGACAAACTCCTCATCCTCTGTACGGTCGTAAAGGATACGGATGGTCGTAGCGTCAACATACTCCACGACACCATCGCCCTCGGCAGTCACCATCGTACGAGAATCCTCACAAACCTGCTTCTCAATACCGGTACCCACGATAGGTGCTTCGTTATGGAGCAGGGGCACTGCCTGACGCATCATGTTCGATCCCATCAGCGCACGGTGAGCATCATCGTGCTCCAGGAACGGGATCAGCGAAGCAGCGATAGAAGCGATCTGCTGCGGAGAGACGTCCATCAGGTCGACATCCGTAGGCGGCACGACGGGGAAGTCAGCATCCTGGCGGCACTTCACCACCTCACGGATGAACGTACCGTCGTCGTTCAGAGGCGCATTGCCCTGACCGATTACGTGCTCAGCCTCTTCCTCGGCTGTCAGATAGACGATCTCATTATTATCGAGGTTAGCCACACCATTCTCCACCTTACGATACGGAGTCTCGATGAAGCCTAACTCATTGATCTTAGCATAGACACAGAGCGATGAGATCAGACCGATGTTCGGTCCCTCAGGGCTCTCAATAGGACAGAGACGTCCGTAGTGCGTATAGTGTACGTCACGCACCTCGAAGCCAGCACGCTCACGAGACAGACCACCAGGACCGAGTGCGGAGAGACGACGCTTATGGGTCACCTCAGCCAGCGGGTTCGTCTGGTCCATGAACTGTGACAGCGGGTTGGTTCCAAAGAATGAGTTGATAACGCTGGAGATGGTCTTGGCGTTGATCAGGTCTGTCGGTGAGAACACCTCATTGTCGCGGACGTTCATACGCTCACGGATGGTGCGACTCATACGTGCCAGACCGATAGAGAACTGGTTGGAGAGCTGCTCACCCACAGTGCGGACACGACGGTTCGAGAGGTGGTCGATATCATCGACGGCAGCCTTCGAGTTCACGAGCTGGATCAGATACTTGATAATCTCGATGATGTCCTCCTTCGTCAGGACGCGAACATCCATATCTGTATTCAGGTTCAGCTTCTTGTTAATGCGGTAACGGCCCACATCACCAAGGTCATAACGCTTGTCGGAGAAGAAGAGGTTCTGGATCACCTCACGGGCACTGGCATCATCGGCAGGATCGGCATTACGCAACTGACGGTAGATGTAGAGCACGGCCTCCTTCTCTGAGTTCGACGGGTCCTTGGCCAAGGTGTTGAAGATGATGGAGAAGTCTTGGGCGATAGCCTCATCCTTATGCACAAGGATGGTCTGTGCACCACTCTCGAGGATATCCATCATGTTATCCTCGGTAATCTCCGTCTCACGCTCCATGATGACCTCGTTTCGTTCGATAGATACCACCTCACCGGTGTCCTCGTCCACGAAATCCTCATTCCAACTCTTCAGCACACGGGCAGCGAGCTTGCAGCCCATCACCTTCTTCAGGGAAGCCTTGTTGACCTTCACTTCCTCTGCCAGGTTGAAGATCTCAAGGATCTCCTTATCCGTCTCAAAACCGATGGCACGGAGCAGGGTAGTCACAGGCAGCTTCTTCTTACGGTCGATGTACGCATACATGACATTATTAATGTCCGTGGCGAACTCGATCCATGAACCCTTGAACGGGATGATACGTGCAGAATAAAGCAGCGTACCGTTAGCATGCACGCTCTGTCCGAAGAACACGCCAGGAGAACGATGCAACTGAGAAACAACCACACGCTCGGCTCCATTGATAACGAAGGTGCCATTAGCGGTCATATAGGGAATCGGACCCAAGAACACATCCTGGACAACCGTCGGGAAGTCCACATGGTCGGGGTCAGTACATTCCAGTTTCAACTTAGCCTTCAAAGGTACGCTATACGTCAGTCCACGCTCCAGACATTCGTCGATGGTGTAACGCGGCGGATCGATATAGTAATCCAGGAACTGAAGGACGTAGCTGTTACGCGTGTCGGTGATAGGGAAGTTCTCGGAGAACACCTTATACAAACCGTCGTTCTTCCGTTCCTCAGGCGGAGTGTCCAACTGCAGGAAGTCCTTAAACGACTTTAATTGCACATCAAGGAAATCCGGAAACGGCATCGGATTCTTGACGCTGCCAAAGTTTACTCTGTTATCAATTGTTTTTGAAGCCATATTCTTTTTCTTGTTGTTTCTAATGTCCGGTCTTTCCGGAGAAATCCGGATTATCCGGATTCAGAGACAGAAAATGGTCGGGAACCCTCTACTGGAGAGTCCCCAACCACATTGATATTGTTGTGTCCTGAATTACTTCAGTTCAACCTCGGCACCAGCGGCCTCGATGGTCTTCTTCAGGTTCTCAGCCTCGTCCTTGGACAGACCCTCCTTGATGGTAGCGGGAGCACCGTCAACCAGGTCCTTAGCCTCCTTCAGACCAAGACCACAAGCCTCCTTCACAGCCTTCACGACCTGGAGCTTAGCGGCACCGGCCGACTTCAGCACTACATCGAATGAGGTCTTCTCCTCAGCAGCAGCGGCCTCACCACCAGCTGCGGGACCAGCAGCTACTGCAACGGCTGCAGCAGCAGGCTCAATTCCATACTCGTCCTTCAGGACTGTTGCCAACTCGTTAACTTCTTTTACAGTAAGGTTTACCAACTCTTCTGCAATAGCTTTGATATCTGCCATTTTATTCTAAATTTTAATTGTTTTTTAATGTTTATGAATCCTTCGCTTATTTGTTACGCTCAGCGATAGCGTCAAGTAGACCGTGAATCTTACCACCGGCATTGAGACCGGAGACAACATTCTTGATAGGCGACTGCAACAGTGCAACCACATCGGCAATCAGCTCGTTCTTGCTCTTGATAGCCACCAGTTCGTCAAGCTTGTCAGCACCTACGAAGAAGCTCTCCTCTGCATATGCACCCTTCAGGGCGGGGATACCTTCTTTCTTGTACTCCTTAATCAGCTTGGCAGGAACATTGGCGGTCTGCGTGAACATGACAGCGGTGTTACCCTTCAGACAGTCATACAGCGGTGAGAAATCAATCTCCGAAGCCTCGAAAGCCTTGTGGAGAAGTGTATTCTTCACCATCAGCAACTTAATCTCGCTCTTGAAGCACTTACGACGGAGATCACTGGTCTTCGCAGCATTCAGTCCGGTAAGGTCTACCAGATAGAAATGAGGGAATTCCTTCAGCTTTTCTCCGAGCTCTACGATGATAGTATCTTTTACTTCCTTTTTCATTTGTCTAATCTTTTAACGAGTTATTCAGCTGATTTAGGATCGACCTTGATACCCATACTCATCGTGCTTGAGAGGAAGATACTCTTGATGTAAGTACCCTTAGCAGCCGCAGGCTTGAGTTTGATAATGGTGGAGATGAACTCCTTCGCATTCTCGAAGATCTGCTCCGGGGTGAAGGTCACCTTACCGATTGACGTATGCACGATACCGGCCTTGTCAACCTTAAAGTCAATCTTACCCTGCTTCACTTCCTTCACAGCCTTAGCGACATCCATAGTAACAGTGCCACTCTTGGGGTTAGGCATCAGACCACGGGGACCGAGGATTCGGCCGAGAGGACCGAGCTTACCCATACAAGACGGCATGGTGATGATGACATCCACATCCGTCCAACCACCTTTGATCTTCTCGATATACTCGTCAAGACCAACGTAGTCAGCACCAGCTTCCTTGGCGGCAGCCTCCTGATCAGGGGTACAGAGAGCGAGCACGCGAGTGACCTTACCAGTTCCGTTCGGCAGCGACACAACGCCACGAACCATCTGGTTAGCCTTACGCGGGTCAACGCCCAAGCGTACATCGATATCGACTGAAGCCTCAAACTTGGTGGTGGTAATCTCCTTCACCAATGCAGCGGCTTCTTTCAAAGAGTATGCTTTCCCTGCTTCAACCTTCTCAGCGACCAACTTTTGATTTTTTGTCAGTTTACTCATTGTCTTAATTGAAGTTATAAATTATTTACCAGGGAACTCCCCTTCTACAGTGATACCCATACTACGAGCCGTACCAGCAATCTGCTTCATAGCAGACTCAACGGTAAAGCAGTTCAAGTCCTTCAGTTTGTCCTCAGCGATAGCACGAACCTGATCCCAAGTGACCTTGGCCACCTTCTTACGGTTAGGCTCAGCAGATCCGCTCTTAAGCTTGGCAGCCTCTTTCAGCTGTACAGCTGCGGGAGGAGTCTTAAGCTCGAACGTGAATGACTTGTCAGTGTAGTAAGTGATAACAACAGGAATAATCTTACCTGCCTTATCCTGGGTTCTGGCGTTGAACTCCTTGCAGAATCCCATGATGTTAATACCCTTGGAACCCAGTGCAGGTCCTACGGGAGGAGAGGGATTCGCAGCGCCACCTTTAATCTGTAATTTGATTAATCCAGCAACTTCTTTAGCCATTTCTGTTTGTTATTAATTGAATTTATATAAGTCCCCGGGAGTGGAAGCCTCCCACGAACCGTATATAGAAACCAGACGTACCGTAACTTACGCCCTATTCCTTTTCCACTTGATTATACGACAACTCCAAGGGTGTCTTTCGACCGAAGATCTTGACCATCACCTTCAGCTTACGCTTCTCGGCGTTCACCTCTTCGACGATTCCACTGAATCCATTGAACGGACCATCCGTCACCTTCACAGCCTCGTCGACCGTGAATGGGATAGCCACATCTTCTGACTTGATTGTGATATCCTCAGCAGTACCAAGGATGCGGTTGATATCGGCCTGGCGGACAGGGGTCGGATTATCAAGACCACCCAAGAAGCCAAGTACGTTTGGCATGAAACGCAGCGTGTGAGCCACCTCACCCTGGAGGTTAGCCTCAATAAGTACATAGCCAGGGAGAAAGAGCTTCTCCTTGACCACACGCTTTCCGTTGCGGAGCTGTGCATATTTTTCCGTCGGCAGCAAGATTTCTCCTACATTGGCAGCCAGCAACTCATCTTTCTTCATGAGTGCCTCAAGATATTCCTTGACTTTACCTTCCTTGCCACTGACTGCGCGGAGTACATACCACTTCTTACCTGTCTGAGCCATGATACCTGTCGTTGCTGTTTATGCCGGATAAACCAGACTCATAAATGACTTGAACACAAAGTCCATAGCCCATACAACTAATGCAATAACAAGCGATGCTGAAAGCACCACTACTGCACTATGCGTCAGTTCCTTACGCGAAGGCCATGTCGTCTTATGAGCCAACTCATCGTAACAGGCCTTGCAATAATTAATAAATTTCTTCAACATACCTTTCTTATTTCGCACGGGAAGGAGGACTCGAACCCACGACCCTCGGTTTTGGAGACCGATGCTCTACCAACTGAGCTATTCCCGTAAGTAAGCCCCCGCCCGAAATGCGGGGGCTTTGTTTTATTGTTGTTAAGCATGTTGCTGTGTCACAGCAACCTACCGAACGATTAGTCCTCGTAGACCTCAGTGATCTGACCAGAACCAACGGTGCGACCACCCTCACGGATAGCGAAACGCAGACCGGGGTTCAGAGCAACAGCGTAGATCAGCTCAACAGTGATCTCCACGTTATCACCAGGCATCACCATCTCAACACCTGCGGGCAGAGTAATCTCACCTGTGCAGTCCATGGTGCGGAGGTAGAACTGGGGACGATACTTGTTTCCGAACGGAGTGTGACGACCACCCTCTTCCTTCTTCAGGACATAGATAGAAGCCTTGAACTTCTTGAAGGGCTTGATCTGGCCCGGATGGCAGAGCACCATACCGCGCTTGATCTCATTCTTATCGATACCACGGAGCAGCAGACCTACGTTATCACCAGCCTGACCCTCATCCAGGATCTTACGGAACATCTCAACACCAGTTACAACTGACTTCTTGTCCTCACCGAGACCGAGCAACTCAACCTCATCACCCACGTGGATAACACCAGTCTCAATACGACCAGTAGCAACAGTACCACGACCAGTAATAGAGAACACGTCCTCAACAGGCATCAGGAAGGGCTTATCGGTAGCGCGAGGAGGCTCCTGGATCCATGTATCACAGGTATCCATCAGCTCCATCACCTTCTGCTCCCACTTCTCAACACCATTCAGTGCACCGAGGGCAGAACCACGGATGATAGGAGTATCATCTTCGAACTCATACTGAGCAAGAATCTCCTGAACCTCCATCTCAACGAGCTCCAGCATCTCCTCATCCTCAACCATATCGCACTTGTTCAGGAACACCACCAGACGGGGAACGTTCACCTGACGGGCGAGCAGGACGTGCTCACGGGTCTGAGGCATAGGACCGTCAGTAGCAGCAACAACGAGGATAGCACCGTCCATCTGGGCAGCACCAGTTACCATGTTCTTCACATAGTCAGCGTGTCCCGGGCAGTCAACGTGAGCATAGTGACGAGCCTTCGTCTCGTACTCAACGTGAGCGGTGTTGATAGTGATACCACGCTCCTTCTCCTCAGGAGCGTTGTCAATCTGGTCGAAAGACTTGATCTCAGAGAGACCCTGCTTTGCCAATACCATGGTGATAGCAGCGGTCAGAGTTGTCTTACCGTGGTCAACGTGACCGATAGTACCGATGTTTACGTGCGGTTTGGTACGCACAAAATTCTCTTTTGCCATTTTTGTTGTTATTAAATGTTTATAAATTCTGAATTTTCAGTTTCCTCCCTCAAACAAGAGAGCTGTAACTGAGAGTTGAACTCAGGACCTCTTCCTTACCAAGGAAGTGCTCTACCACTGAGCTATTACAGCGAGTGTGAGCGGAAAACGGGGCTCAAACCCGCGACCCCCAGCTTGGAAGGCTAGTGCTCTATCGACTGAGCTATTTCCGCAAAACGTCTCTTGAAGTGGGTGCTGATGGATTCGAACCACCGAAGTCGAAAGACAGCAGATTTACAGTCTGCCCCATTTGGCCACTCTGGAAAACACCCAAATCTAATGCTCTTACGAGCTTGTTTCCTTCTCTTCGAGCCTCTTGTCGGATTCGAACCAACGACCCCGAGATTACAAATCACGTGCTCTGGCCAACTGAGCTAAAGAGGCTTTTCTAAGCAGCCGCTCTCTTCTTCAGATTTACGACCTGTCGGAAAACGGCTGCAAAGTTACTACTTATTTTTGAATTACCAAAACTTTTCTATGTTTTTTTTATCTATTCCTCAATTTTTCTTTAAATTTCTGCAACTGGCCACGCATAGAATCAACGCAAAGGTCTATACTTTCCTCAAACGTGTCAGTAGTTTTCTCTACAAAGAGTGTGCTTCCAGGCACTGCCACCGACAGACTGGCTTCCTTGTTCTGAGCAGTGGCAGGCTTCACTACTTTCAACTGCACCTCCACATTCTTTATATCCTCAAAAGTTTTTTCTAACTTGGCGACCTTCTTTTCGATGAACGCCTCTAACTTCTCAGTAGCGTCGAAATGAATCGACTGGATCTTAATCTCCATAGTTACCTCCAATTTTTAAGGGTTAATATTAAGGATTAGGCTCTAGGATGAGCCTCTTTGTATACGCGTTTTAGCTGTTCGAATGTCGTGTGGGCATAAATTTCCGTCGTACTGACGCTCTCATGCCCGAGCAGATTCCTGATACTCTCCAGTCCCGCCCCATTGTTGAGCATGGCTGTGGCAAAGGAGTGGCGCAGCACATGGGGAGAGCGTTTCTTCAGCGACGTTGCCCCCGTGAGATACCGATGCACGATCTCATACACTTGCTGTCCCGTCATCCGATGACCCTTGTCGCTCAGGAAAAGGGCATCGCAATCACCCTTCACCTGTTCGTCACGCACGATGACATACTTCCTAAGAGTCTCGGCGAGTTCCGGCCCGAAAGGTACGATACGCTGTTTGTTACGCTTTCCCGTCACTTTGAGCTGACCCGTCTCAAAGTCAATGTCGCCGTCATCCAGCCCCGTCAACTCTGAACGTCGCAGACCCGTCTCATATAATAATAATAATAAGGTACGCGCGCGTACATTTTTATAATCATCCCCCCACTCCACATTATCGAGCAAACGATCCATCTCACCCTCACGGACAAACTGCGGCAGGGGCTTCGGTTTCTTCAAACCTACAACGGCATGGGCAGGATCTTTTTCCACCAGCTTCCGCTTCAGGGCATAGCGAAAAAAGGAACGCAATGCACTCAACTTCTTATTAATCGTTGATGCATTGTTTCCTCTGTCCATCAGACTCTCCATCCAGTCACGGATCAGGTCGGTATCTACCGCCTCAAAAGAGAGTCCGTCTTCCCTAAAAGTCAGATACGATTCAAACTCACGAAGGCTATCCTCGTATGTCTGCACGGTCTGCGGTGATGCATTCCGTTCGAAGCGCAGGTAGTTCAGAAACTGGTCTATCATTCTCTTGCCTTAACACAGGTTTTTCATTACAACCTGTTTTCGGCTACGAATTTACGAATAATTTCCGAAACTACCAAATTTTCGGGAATATTTTTTTATTCCTCGTTGGTACGAAGCTGCTGTACGTAAATGGCGTGCTCCATCTTGAGGCGCTTCAGCACAGACGGCTTGTCGAACTGCTGACGACGGCGAAGCTCCTTCACAACCCCAGTCTTCTCAAACTTTCTCTTAAATTTCTTAAGGGCCTTCTCGATGTTCTCGCCTTCTTTTACAGGTACAATAATCATTTGTCTTTTGCTTTAAAATTTTATGTTAAACTTAACGCTTCGGGCACAGGTGCCACGAAAAGCGGGTGCAAAGTTACAACATTTTCACGAAATGAACAAATCTTTTGCCAAATTTTACATAACTTCAACGCAAATTCTTTGAAATCCTACAGATTATCAGGCTGATAATGGCTCACAAGCAATGCGGAGCCACTCTGTTTCTGTCGCATCAAGATGGGGCGAGAGGGTATCGAAGACACGCTGGTGATAGGTGTTGAGCCACTCGATCTCCTCAGGGAGGAGCATATCCATGATGATGGGTTCCTTGTTGATGGGACAGAGGGTGAGCGACTCGAACTGGAGGAACTTACCGAACTCAGTCTCTTTGTAAGGAGTAACGAGCAGGGTGTTCTCGATACGCACGCCGAACTTCCCCGCGAGATAGATGCCAGGTTCGTCGGTAACGGTCATTCCCTCCACCAAGGGTGCAGGCTTCCACTCCATGCGTATCTGGTGAGGCCCCTCATGCACATTGAGATAGGAACCCACGCCATGACCCGTGCCATGCAGATAGTTCAACCCCTCGCGCCACAGAGCCTGACGCGCCAGGATATCGATCTGCGTACCGCTGGTACCGCTCGGGAACTTACACAGTTCCACCTGTATATGTCCCTTCAGCACAAGGGTATACACTTTCTTCATCTCGTCTGTCAACGGGCCAAGGGCGATAGTTCTGGTGATGTCCGTCGTGCCGTCGAGATACTGTGCTCCGCTATCCAACAGCAACAGACCTTCCGGCTTCAAGGTGGCATCCGTCTCTGGCGTTGCCTCATAATGGACAATAGCCCCATGTTCCTGATAGCCGGCAATGGTGTCGAAAGAGATGTCACGATAGAGTGGCTGTTGGGCACGGAGCGCAGTCAGTTTCTGATCAATAGCCATTTCGGTGAGAGTGACCTCCCCTAACCCCTCCTGCAGAGATGCCATTTGCCCCTGAAGCCATTTGAGGAACTTTACCATTGCGATGCCATCTTTCAGCATCGCCGACCTAAAACCCGCTATTTCCCTTTCATTCTTCGCAGTCTTCATCCGTTTCACAGGCGATTCCTCTTCCACGATTTCTATCGCGCTCCTGACTCCCGACCCCTGTCTTCTGACTGCTTCGTACAAGGCATAGTTCACCTCGTCGGGATCAAGCAGGATGTTATATTCGAAATAGTCCTTCAGGCCTTTCTTCACATTCTCGTAGGCATCCACCCCTACCCCTTCGGTCTTCAAATAGGCAAAGACCTCTGGTGTCAGCTTCTCCTTATTAATATATAATGTGACCTCCTTTGAGGAAATCAGCAGATAAGAAACGAACACCGGATTGCAATGCACATCCGTACCTCGCAGATTCAACGTCCAGGCGATGTCGTCGAGGGCAGCCATCAACATCCCATCAGCATGTTTTTCTCTCAACGCCTGACGGATACGGGCGATCTTGTCATGGGCAGCCTCTCCGGCATACTCCAACGGATAGATCTCTACCGGATTTTTCGGAATGGCTGGACGTCCAGACCATATCGTCTTCAGGGGATCGAAGTTCGTACGTAGCGTGATGCCCCCTTGTTTCCGTAGGTCGGCAATCAGATCCTTCACGCTGCTGGCGGAACTGCACCAGCCGTCGAGAGCCACCTCAGCACCCGGACCACACTCCTTTCCGATCCACTCCGCAATGGTGGGCATACCCTCCATTTTCAGTTTCATCAGTTGATATTCCGTACCCTTCAACTGTTCCTCTGCTGCGAGGAAATAGCGGGAGTCAGTCCAGAGGGCGGCCGACGTCAAGGTGACCACAGCCGTACCCGCCGAACCATTAAAGCCACTGATCCATTCACGGCTCTTCCAATGGTCAGCCACATATTCACTCTGATGGGGATCGGTACTGGGGAAGATGAACGCCGCCAAGTGCTCACGTCGCATCACCCCCCGAAGGTCTTCCAGTCGCTGATTAATATTCATTTTCTATTCATTTTGTAATTTCGACTTTACAAAGGTACAAAGTTTTGGTCAGAGTTTCAACAGATTAACTAAGATTAATAATAAAAACGAAGGTATATCCGTCTTTTTTCGTAACTTTGCAGCACTTTTGATATAACAAATTAATAATAATACAATTATGGCATTTCTAACAAACGAGAAACTGACCATCGTCGGCGCAGCCGGTATGATTGGTTCAAACATGGCACAGTCAGCTCTCATGATGGGTCTGACAAGTAACATTTGTCTTTACGACGTATTCTCTCCAGAGGGTGTGGCCGAGGAGATGCGTCAGAGCGGCTTCGACGATGTAAACATTGTTGCTACCACCGATGCTGAGGAGGCATTCAAGGGCGCTAAGTACATCATCTCTTCAGGTGGTGCTCCCCGTAAGGCTGGTATGACCCGTGAGGATCTGCTCGCAGGCAACTGTAAGATCGCAGAGGAGCTTGGCCAGAACATCAAGAAGTTCTGCCCCGATGTGAAGCACGTGGTGATTATCTTCAACCCCGCCGACCTCACTGGTCTGGTGACATTGCTGTACTCTGGTCTGAAGCCCGGACAGGTGACAACCCTCGCAGGTCTCGACACCACTCGTCTGCAGAGCGCCCTCGCCAAGAAGTTCGGTGTGATGCAGAACCAGATTACAGGTTGTGCAACCTATGGTGGCCACGGTGAGCAGATGGCCGTCTTCGGCAGCCACGTGGAGATCGCAGGCCGCAAGCTGACAGACATCATTGGCACCGCCGAGTTCCCCGCTGAGGAGTGGGAGCAGATGAAGGTCGACGTCACCAAGGGTGGTGCCAAGATCATCGAGCTCCGCGGACGTTCTTCATTCCAGAGCCCCAGCTATCTCTCTGTTGAGATGATCCGCGCCGCTATGGGTGGTGAGCCCTTCCGCTTCCCCGTTGGTACTTACGTGAAGACCGACAAGTACGACCACATCATGATGGCTATGAAGACCACCATGACTGCCGAGGGTGCTAAGTTCGAGGTTCCCCAGGGTACAGCCGAGGAGAACGCCAAGCTCGACCAGAGCTACGAGCACCTCTGCAAGATGCGCGACGAACTGGTGACGCTGAACATCGTTCCTCCCATCTCTGAGTGGAGCAAGATCAATCCGAACCTGTAATCACAGAGGTATGGCTTTGATTAAAAGTTATCGCGGTCTCGCTCCCAAGTGGGGGCGAGACTGTTATTTCAGCGAGAACGCTACGATTGTGGGTGACGTGACGATGGGCGACGAGTGCTCGGTGTGGTTCAATGCGGTGGTGCGTGGCGACGTGGCCCCCATCACCATCGGCAACTGCACGAATATCCAGGATGGCTCCTGCGTCCATGTGACCTTCGACACAGGTCCCACACATATCGGCTCGTATGTCACCATCGGCCACAACGTGACCGTTCATGCCTGCACCATCCACGACCATGCGCTCATCGGCATGGGCTCTACCCTACTCGACGGTTGTGAGGTAGGCGAAGGCAGTATTGTGGCAGCCGGTGCCCTTGTACTACAGAACACGAAAATTCCCGCTGGTGAGATCTGGGGCGGCGTACCTGCGAAGTACATCAAGCCCGTCCGTCCAGGACAGACAGACAACGCAGAGCACTACGTGGCGTATTCGAAGTTCTACCTCAACGAGGAATGAGGACATCCGGCTGCCAGAGAATAACCTCCCCAGCATAGAGTGAGGCCTGTACATCGATGAGCCGCTGGTTCGACGAGCCTCGGAACAAGAGGTCTGGATCGCGCAACTTCTCGATGAACGGGCCGTCCACCAGCACATCGAGTTGTTCCAACAGTTCCCGTTGGTCCTCATTGATCAGACTTTCAAATGTGAAGCCCGTATAACACCAGATATCCTTGTTTGACTGTTCATGGATGGCTCTCGCCAGTTCGGCGAAGCCTGCTGCCTGATACATGGGATCGCCACCAGAGAAGGTAACGTTGGCGAAGGGATCGGCCATGATGATACGCATGAGCTCGGCCGTCGACATCTCCCGCCCGCCGTTGAAGTCCCACGACTGTGGGTTATGGCAGCCTGGGCACTTGTGACTGCAACCTGCACAATAGATGGAGGTCCGGAAACCCGGACCATCCACCATCGTATCTTCTATGATATCTAAGACTCTAATCACCAAACAAATCCTGAGCTCCGTGGTCGATATGGGTCACGCGGTCGTTGAGCTCGGCGAGCTTGCCTGAGTTCCAGCGATCAGTCGTTCCCACCAGATAGCCCGTAATACGCTGCAGCTTGTCGATGTTCGTCGAACCACACTTCGGACACTGGGTCAAGTGGTCGTCGGCATTCTCATAGCCGCAGTCCATACAACGGTTACGATTGTGGTTCACAGAGCCGTAACCCATGTTCAGCTGGTCCATCATATCCACCACGCTCATGATCACCTGCGGATTATGGGTGGCGTCGCCGTCGATCTCCACGTAGAAGATATGTCCGCCACGTGTCATCTCATGATAGGGAGCCTCCACCTCGGCCTTATGACGGGCTGAGCACTTGTAATACACGGGCACATGGTTGGAGTTGGTGTAGTAGTCGCGATCCGTCACGCCTGGAATGACGCCAAACTCCTTGCGATCCTTCTTCGTGAACTTGCCGCTGAGACCTTCGGCAGGCGTAGCCAGCACGGAGTAGTTGTGGTGATACTGCTCGCAGAAGTCGTTGATGCGCTGACGCATATAGCCAACGATCTTGAGACCCAACGCCTGACTCTCCTCGCTCTCGCCGTGATGCTTACCCGTGAGGGCTACCAGACACTCAGCCAGTCCGATGAAGCCGATACCGAGCGTACCCTGATTAATCACACTCTCGATGGTGTCGCTGGGCTTCAGCTTGTCGGCACCAATCCAGAGGCTTTTCATCAGCAGGGGGAACTGCTTGGCGAAGGCGGTCTTCTGGAACTGGAAGCGGTCGTCGAGCTGCTTGGCGGCAACTTCGAGCATGTGGTCGAGCTTCGCGAAGAACATGTCGATGCGCTTCTGCTGATCCGGCTCACCCATGCACTCGATGGCGAGCTTCACGATGTTGATGGTCGTGAACGAGAGGTTACCGCGTCCGATAGAAGTCCTGGGGCCAAAGCGGTTCTCGAACACACGGGTACGACAGCCCATCGTGGCCACCTCGTGCTCGTAGCGCTTGGGATCGTCGGCCTTCCAGTCGGGATCCTGATTGTAGGTGGCGTCGAGGTTCAGGAAGTTGGGGAAGAACCTGCGGGCCGTCACCTTGCAGGCCAGCTGGTAGAGGTCGAAGTTACGATCCTCAGGCAGGTAGTTCACGCCACGCTTCTTCTTCCAGATCTGGATAGGGAAGATGGCCGTCTCGCCGCCGCCCACACCTTCGTAGGTCGAAAGCAGAATCTCACGCATAATGCAACGGCCCTCCGCGCTCGTGTCCGTACCATAATTAATAGAAGAGAAGACCACCTGGTTGCCGCCGCGCGAGTGGATGGTATTCATGTTGTGGATAAACGCCTCCATCGCCTGGTGTACACGACCCACCGTCTTGTTGATGGCGTGCTGCTGGGCGCGCTCCTTACCCTGGAGTCCGTCGAGCGGCTTCTTAATGTAGTCCATCAGCGGCTCGTCGTAGAGATCCTTGTAGCTCTCGCCGTTCAGGTCTTCGAGGGCTTTCAGTTCCTCGATATAACTCATGCGGACGTAGGGGGCCAGGTAGAAGTCGAAGGCGGGGATGGCCTGACCACCGTGCATCTCGTTCTGACAGCACTCCATCGAGATACAGGCCAGCACCGAGGCCGTCTCGATGCGCTTGGCAGGACGCGAGGCACCGTGTCCGGCGATGAAACCGCACTCGAGGATATGGTCCAGAGGGTGCTGCACGCAGGTCAGCGACTTCGTGGGATAGTAGTCCTTGTCGTGGATGTGCAGATAGTTGTGCTCCACGGCCTCGCGACTCTCCTCACTCAGAAGATAGTCGTCAACGAAGGGCTTTGTGGTCTCCGAAGCGAACTTCATCATCATGCCGGCAGGGGTGTCGGCATTCATGTTGGCGTTCTCACGCGTCACATCGTTGTTCTTGATGTTCACGATGTCGAGGAACACCTCACGCGTCTTGGCCTTGCGGGCCACCGAACGCTGATGGCGGTAAGCGATGTACTTCTGGGCCACATCCTTGCGGCTCGACTTCATCAATTCCACTTCGACGGCATCCTGTATCTGTTCCACAGTCATCTGACTGTCGCCACGTTGGGCGATATGGTCGGTTATCTGATATAGCAACCGCTCGTCCTCACCCTTGTCGGTGTGGAGCATGGCCTTACGGATGGCAGCCATAATCTTCTGCTCATTGAAGCCCACAATGCGCCCGTCGCGCTTAACTACTGTCTGTATCATATCATTGAAAGTTTTTAGTCGAAAATCGACTGCAAAGTTAGCAATAAAAAATGAAAAGTTATCCGTTTTGGACAACTTTTCTTTTGTTAATTATTGCAAAGTTTCCCGTTTTGGGTAACTTTCGCTTATTGCTTCGTACTGAAAGCCAACGCATAAACCCGCATCTGCTTCACCATTGCTACAAGTCCGTTGCTTCTGGTGGGCGACAGATGCTCTTTCAGTCCAATCTCCTCGATGAAGTAGAGGTCGGCATCCAGAATCTCCTGCGGCGTATGGCCGCTGAGCACTCGGATCAACAGACTTACGATACCCTTTACAATCAGCGCATCGCTCTCTGCCTTAAAGTTAATGATAACACTTCCAGGTTTTCCGCAGTCCTCTGCCCGCAGGCCCTCCCCTCCTTTGGAGGGGCAGGGGGAGGTCTCAGCCACCAGCCACACGCGACTCTGGCAACCGTCAATCAAGTTCTGCTCCGTCTTGAACTTCTCGTCAAGCGGCTCCAGATCATTGCCCAGGTCTATCAACAGCTGGTACTTGTCCATCCAGTCGTCGAAACCGGAGAACTCCTCAATGATCTCGTCTTGTATCTCGTTAATGCTCATCTTTATCTTCCTATCTTCATTTTCGGCCACAAAGGTACAAATAAGTGAGAAGAAAACCAAAAGAATTCCAAGTTTTCTCGAACGGAAATGCATTAAACGGTTATACGGTTACAGCTGTAACCATATCCTCTTTTGGCTGCAAACATGTATACAATGTCAAGAAAATTCAAATACTCGCATCCATTATCCATTCATTATGCAAATGCCTGACAATCAACACTTTATTATTTCCCAATTTTAGGGCTAAGGAAACTCTGACTTTGGGCTAAGGAAACTCCGACTTTCCTGCCACCTTTCTCCCAGAAACCAGCCACCTTTCTCCAAGTTTACCGTACAGTCTATACTGTTATAAAACTTTTTCATAACCTAGCCGATTCCAAAGATTACATGGTTACAACTGTAAGCGTAACCGCCAGAAACTATTTCTGCCCGCTTTTTGCATGTTTAACGGAAAAATCGAACGGAATTACGAAGGAATTTTGTATCTTTGCACACGAATATGGATGATACTTATGGAGCACTCTGACTACTCGACAGACGACACTGCCAGCAAGTGTGGTTTTAGGAATACTGCAGCATTTAACAATGCCTTCAAATTTACCTTCGGCATCACACCAACGGATTATCTGAGCAATATGAGTAGGATGTTTAAGAAAAAAAGAGAATAATGATGAAGACAAGATTTAAGAAAGGTACCAAGGTTTTCGACATCGCGATTACCGCTGTAGCGGGTATGTTCTCGGTGGGCATGATGCTCTATGGCGTGTTTTATTTCGGACTGGGCAATGCGTGGCCCGAACTGGTGCTCAACCTGTTCTACGTCGCCTGTCTGGCAATGATCTGGATGTACTTCTTCGACCGGCTGGACACCCTCAAATTCAACTACTGGTGCTCCATCTCGGTGGGCATGACGGTGCTGCTGCGCGACATCCTCTTTGCACCGCCGCTGGCCTATTACGCTCTTCATCTGGTGTGTCTCACCCTCTCCGTGCTGTTGCTCTGCACGCTCACCTATTTTTATGCGCGTAAGAACTGGAAGAGCTACACCAAGCGCAACCTGTGGCTCATCTGCGTCATCGACATGATTATTGCTGCACTCTACAACCTGGGCATCTACCTGGAGCCCGTCAACGAGTACACCAACTACATGCTCACGGAAATCTGGATTCGTCCTACCATCACCTACGGCCTCGTGGCCTGTTTTGTAACAGAATCAAATCGTTATAACCAATAATTAATAAGTATGAAGCAGTTATTATTACTGATGGCGATGGTCCTGACAGTTCAGGCCAACGCAGACAACTACCGAGACATGGAACCCCTTGTGCTCGAAGTACCCGACATGAAGCCCGAGCTGGTCGAATTGCCCGAGCGGTCTGCCCTCAGCTTAGAGATGGCAGCGCCGACAGCCAGTCCCAAGATGGACTTTGACTTCTTTAAGACGAAAACGAACCCCGATGTCAAGCCATACAAGTTTATGGACGACATGACCTTCGTGGGTGTGCCCCTGTTCGTGGCCGGCTGGGCCGTCAAGGGCGACAAGGCGATGTTCCGCGTCAACCAGAAGGCCGAGAAGGGCGGTAAGAAGAATACACAGCTTCTCACCGACTTCAAGACGGGTATCGACGATTATACGCAGTTCTTCGGCCCCGCCATGGTGGTGGGTCTGAAGTTGGGCGGCTATGAAGGCCGCAGCGACTGGCCCCGCCTGTTGGCAAGCGCCGCTGCGTCGTACGCCATTATGGCCGGTCTCGTCAACGGCATCAAGTACACGGCAAAGGAGATGCGCCCCGACGGCTCCACCGCCAACTCATGGCCCTCGGGCCATACGGCCACATCCTTCGTCGGTGCCACGTTGCTCCACAAGGAGTATGGACTCACCCGCTCACCCTGGTGGTCGGTGGCTGGCTATGGTGTGGCAACGGCAACGGGTGTGATGCGTGTGCTGAACAACCGCCACTGGATCAGCGACGTCATGTCGGGCGCCGGCATCGGTATCATGTCCACCGAGGTGGGCTATGCCCTCTGCGACCTATTGTTCAAGGGAAAGGGCCTGCTGCGCAACGACCTGGTCATCGAAAATGAGAAGCCTTCCTTCTTCAGCATCTCCATGGGTCTGGGCCTTGGCAACAAAGAACTTGAGTTTGATGCGATGGGAGAGAAGGAGACCCTCCATTTCCGTGCCGCTACGGTGGTCGATGCCGAGGGCGCCTATTTCTTCAACAAGTACGTCGGCGTGGGTGGCCGCCTCAGGGTCAGGGCGCAGTCGGTCAAAGACTTCGGCGACTTTGCCAATTATGTGTCTGTCGAAGATTATTATGTCTGGGCAGGCCTGCAGCCCCACTATGAAGCCGCCTATCCCACAGACTACACAAGTTCCGCTGATGCGAACGAGCTCACCTTCCTGAACAAAGTGGGCTATCAGTTTGAGTCGGAGAGTGCCTGGAATGAGAACGCGCCCGTCACCGACAGCTACGGCATCGTGAAGAGCGACCACATCACCGAGTTCACGGGTAGTGTCGGTGTCTACTTCAACCTGCCCCTCGGCACCCACTTCTCCTTAGGCACCAAGGCGTTGGTCGGCCGTTCCATCACACAGGAGCTGGATATCGATGGCCACGCCGAGGGTAACATGAAGGATATCAGTTACACGATGTCGCTCGACAACCGTCCTGAGCATAAGGATGCTTATGGCGACCCCACCTTGTCGCTCAACGACCTGCAGTATCCTAACAACACGGGTGAGAAATGGACCGACGACTGGGAATACCTGACTGTGGGTGCCAAGTCGTCCACCTCGTTTGGTACGGGTCTCTCGCTCACCTATCGCTACAAGTCGAATTTCTCATGGCGCCTCTACTGTGACTACGACTACACCCGCAAGGACTTCACGGCAACCTACGACCCCTTCCACTTCGTGACGAAGAGTATGACCTCTGGCGCCAGCTATCTGGCAGACCTGGCCCTCTTGGCCTCGACAGGCGAATATGCCGACGGTCTGGGATTGGAGCCCAGGGAATATAAGACCCGTAAGTATATGAACTACTGGACGCTGGGCCTTTCATTTCTGGTGAATTTCTAACATAACCTAATATAAACAATTATGAGAACAATTATCAGTAACTTGAGAACGGCACGGATGACCATGATGTTCATCCTTGCCCTGTTGACCACCCTGACCGTGCAGGCAGCTGCAGACAAGACAGCACTGACCACCGCTGTCAGCGAGGCCGAGACCTACCACAGCAGCATCTAGGAGAGTAACCCCAACGAAGCCGAGGTGCTGACCATGATCATCAACGCTTGCAAAACGGTGCTGAACGATGCCGATGCGGTGCAGTCGGACGTCGATTTCGCTGCCACGTTCATGAACGAGACCGTGAAGCAGTGCAAGATTGCCGTGGCACAGGCAAACTACGCCGCCGCCATCAGCGAGGCCGAGGAATATTTGGCCAGCATCAAGGAGAAATACCCCGAGCAGGCCGCCAAGATGGCTGCCGCCATTGACAACTGCAAGACCATAGAGAGCACTTCGCAGGAGGTCTTGGAATTCTTTACCCAGGTCATGACCGATGCCGTCAAGCAGATTAAGCTGGAGGTGGCACAGACAGACCTCGCCGCCGCCATCAGCGAGGCCGAGGAGTACATGGGCAGCATCCAGGAGAAACATCCCGAGCAGGCCCAGAAGTTGGCCAACGCCTTCGATAACTGCAAGGTGATGAACACGCCCGACGCCTCGCAGGAGGTTTTGGAAGTCATTACAGAGTTAATGACCAGTGCCGTCAAGCAGATTAAGCTGGAAGTGGCACAGGCAGACCTTGCAGCCGCCATCAGCGAGGCTGAGGCTTACTACAATAGCATCAAGGATACACATCCTGAGCAGGCCCAGAAGTTGGCCAACGCCATTGATAACTGCAAGGTGATGAACACGCCCGACGCTTCGCTGGAGGTCTTGGAAGTCATTACAGAGTTAATGACCGGTGCCGTCAAGCAGATCAAGATGGAGGTGGCACATGCCGACCTTGCCGCCGCCATCAGCGAGGCCGAGACTTACTATAACAGTATCCAGGAGAGCAGCCCCTCCGTCGCTTCTGTACTGCAGATGATCATCGATGCGGCCAAGCAGGTGCAGGGCGACGACAGCTACACGCAGTCCGACCTGGAGTTCGCCACAACGTTCATGCAAGAGGTGCTCAAACAGGCCAAGGAAGCCGTGACCACTGGTGTCGCCTCCGCCCGTGCCGCTACGAGCCTGGCCACCAAGTACTACGACCTGCAGGGTCGCCGCGTGGCACAGCCCTCACGCGCAGGCGTATATATTAATAAAGGTGTAAAGGTCGTGAGTAAGTGAGAATAAAGCAGAGCTCGCTCATGCTTTATCGAGCATGAGCGAGTTCGAGCGAAGCTCAAGAGAGTGAATAAGTAATACCCATAAAACATAAAGACAATGAAGAAGAAGTATATTTGGATGCTCACCGCCATCCTGATTATCTGCGGCCTGACGACAATGAGTGTATCACTGAGTTCGTGTAAGAAGGTGAATGCGCAGGAGGACAACCCCGCCCCGAAGGTGGTATCGACGGAACTGATTCGTACCTCACAGAGTTGGGACGGCGTGGAGCTGCCCGACTACCTGCAGGGCCAGCCGGAGCTGGTGGCGGTGAAGTACGAGTTCCCCGCCGGACAGAAGTTGGGCTGGCACCACCACCCCGTGATGAACTACGGCATCCTAGTGCAGGGAGAACTAACCATCATCGGTCAGGACGGCAAGGAGAAAACGGTGCATGAGGGTGAGGCCGTCGTCGAGATGGTGAACACCATCCACCACGGCGAGAACCGCGGCACGAAGCCCGTCATTCTCTACATGTTCTACCTCTCGCAGAAGGACCTGCCGCTCGCCGTGCAGCATCCCGAAATCACGGAGTAGCGAGCACAAAGCCATGCTCGCATGAGCATTACCGCCCTCGACGTCGTCCTCCGCACCGTCTTCCAGAAGCCCAACTTTGTCGAGAAGCTTTTCTTCGGCAACTATGTACGTAAACCGATGAAACAATATTATTCGTAACAGGATAAACAATACGAAAACAATGAAAAAGATTTTTAATTGGGTGCTCGCCGCCATTATCGTCTGCGGCTTAACGGTGCTGACAGCGTGCTCCAATGACGATAACCCAGCGGGGCAGCAGGGCGAATATACAGGCATGCCGCTCGTCATATACGACACTGACATCGGCTCATCGGCCGATGACCTCTTCGCCATGGAGATGCTCTATCACTATGAGGACGAGGGGCGTTGCCGCCTGCTCGGCGTAATGGTTGACAGAGAGGGCGAACGGAATGCGGCCTTTGCCGACGTGATGAATACGTACTTCGGCCATGGCGACGTGCCCATCGGTCTTGTGCGCG
>JAEEGK010009905.1_pt1 | contig 22095 bp, 15 predicted proteins | sample 8958771 | NCBI WGS metagenome assembly JAEEGK01 (sample SAMN16246547, study PRJNA631951) | gut metagenome | biome: gut microbiome; feature: rumen; material: SC-attached | host: Bos | place: Iran: Karaj | collected 2018-10 | reverse complement strand
CATGGGTTTATCGGACATGCCGTAGGCAATACGCAAGTCGGCCGTACTGTAAGAGAGATAGTACTTGCCTTTGTACTTGTGAATATAAGAGGCTTCCATCGCCTTCGGGCCACCGATTTTCAGGTGAGTCTTGGAACTCACATCGAAGCCCTTCATATCGGAGTTGAACTTATAGATGTTGAAGATGTCGTTGTTATTGTCGGCAGCCGGACGGCTATCGCTGCTACCGCCACCAAAGGTGAAGTAGCCCGTGCCGTCGTCATCAAAGAAAATACCCGGGTCAAAGCACCAACCGATACCGTCGCAGTCCGCAAGGCCGCCACCCCAGTTGTTGATGAGTTTTTTGTTGCCCGAGACAGGGTTCGTCCACGGACCGGCAATACTGTCGGCAGAGATGAGGCCCACGCCGCCACCACCGCCATCGGGGAACACGATGTAGAGTTTTCCGTCCTTGGGGTTCACGGCGATGTCGGATGCCCAGATATCACCGATACCGTCCACCTTGCGCGCATCGTAAATGATGCCGAAGTCGGTCCAGTTCTTCATATCCTTAGTACGGAAGCCGTACAGGGCCTTGATGCTGTAGCCGTTGGCATTGTATGCCGCCGGATCATCGGAGTCGGTAATCACGTAGAAATACGTGTCGTCGGCAGCGGCACCCGGGTCTGCCAAGTAATGATAGCTAGAAATCGGGTTGTCGGCCAAGCCAAAAGCGGCAAGCCCTACAACCAAAAAAGCAGTCTTTTTAAGACCGGAGCATTTCCAAACATTCCTGCAATCCATATGGACTCCTCAGAAGGACAAAACACCAAACCTTCGCAACTTTAAATTATCCTCAAAAAACGCCAAAAAAGCGCCCTAAAGGGCACTTTTTATTGACTATTTGTCCATAGGTATGTCTACGAAAATTAGCGAATAGTGCGAATTTTCGCCACTGCACCAGTACTACGGCTGCGAATCAGGCAAATGCCTTCGGCCTTTTCTGCACCCTTGACCGAACCGCTCTGCCAAATCTTGGAAGCCTCGGCCATGCTATGGGCTACAAAACTTGCGATTTTCTTGCCATTTAGGCTAAACACGTCAAATTTCGTAACCGTCGGAACGCCCAGTTTCACGTCTGCGGCAACAGCTGTCGTACCGATAGGTTCAGAATCGTCGGCATCCTTGCCTGCCACAAAGTTAATGTAGTCGATGTCCATCCAATCGCCCGTCACGGTAAAGCGGAGGATATGTTCACCGGCAGGCAACTTCACATTGGCCTTCACCTTGTTATAGTCATCGTAGTTTTCTTCGCCGGAACTTGCCTGCGGAACGGCAATTTCTTCGGTAATGTTGTCACCATCGATAGACAGCTGGAAGCTCGAAGTCGCATTGGCAGAAGCCACGGCGGCATACAAGGTATAATCCCCCGCTTCCTTCACGTCGACCGTATATTCCAACCATTCACCGGCCTGGTTGTAACCCACGATATAACCGGTGGCCTTCTTGTAAATGTCAACGCCCGTGCCTTCGCGATAATTCGTCTCGCCATGGTCTTCAGCATCGTTTTCGTTATAGGAATCCATTCCTGCGCCACGGCCCGTACCCGGAATATCGAAGTCTTCCATTTCGATTTTGCCCGGAATGGCAAAGGCGACACCCTTGAACGGCTTCTGCGGTTCCGGCGGAGTGGTTCCGCTACCTTCGAAGCCCCAGGCCTTGATGACCATGGTAGAATCCTGAGAACCCTTGAACACGAGGAACAGCTGGTCCACGATTCCTTTGAGGCCTTCCACATCGCACTTGTTTTCTGCATACTTACTCTTGTCGCCCGTATTCTTGAGAGCGCAAGTACCAGCGAGCGTACCCGTCGCAGAACCCGTGCGGATTTCAATCTTGTTGCCGTCCGCAGCGCTTGCGGCTTCAACCGTAAAGCCCGTCGCGGCCGTACCGAAGTCTACGCCACTTACACGGAGCCAGGCTTCCTTGGAAGAAAGCGGGAGCAGCACGTGTTCGGCCTTCTTGCCCTGAACAAAGTTGGAACGGCTACGAATACCCTTCTGCTTGGAGCTGGTAAGAGCCGGATACCAATCGTACGGATCGAAATTCTCGATCTGCTTCGGGCCTTCGTCCGTCACCTTCACCGTCTGAATCGTACCGTCGGCATTGTAGAACATTTCATCCACAGAGACGCTGCGATGGTAGCCTTCGTTCGGCTTCGGCTGACCGTCATCGGCCGGGATAATTTCGAGGCCATTGTGGCCCTTCGCGATACGGCGGTCATGGTACACCACATAGGAATGGCCCTTGAATTCGGCAATGCCGTGGTGGTTGTTGTTGCCGTTGATGCTACGGCCGTTCATGCTCGGGTCGCCAAGAATGGTACCCTTCCAGGTGTAGGGGCCCATCACGTTGTTGGACATACCATAGTCAATCGTCGGTGCACCCTGCTGCCAGCCGGTACTGTAAGAGAAGTAGTAAGTACCCTTGTGCTTATGGATATAAGAAGCTTCAAGCATCTTGCGGGTCGGCAAGTTGTTCACCTTCACATGAGAACCGTTGCCCACCGGAGCATCCTTCGCATCGTTCAACTTGACAATATCAAAGTTGTCGGTATTCGGGCGACTCGTACTTTCGCCACCGCCCCATGTGACATAGGTCGTACCGTCGTCATCGATAAAGATACCCGGGTCAAAGCACCAGGAAACGCCATCGCAGCCGATAATGCCACGGCCACCGACCAGCTTGTCCTTGCCCTGGCCCACGGCGTTTGTCCAAGGACCGTCAATTGCCGGAGCCTTGATGTAGCCAATGCCGCCGCCACCGCCATCGGGGAACACGATATAGAATGTACCGTCGTGGACAGCAATGCCAGAAGCCCAAATGTCGTTAATGCCGCTTACCTTGCGGGCGTCATAAATAATGCCGTAGTCAGTCCAGTTCTGCATATCCTTACTGCGGAATGCATAAAGGGCGTAAATCTTGTAGCCGTCGGAATTGTGCGGAGCCGGATCATCGGAGTCGGTGATGATATAGAAGTATTCATCGTCAGCGGCAGCACCGGGGTCGGCCAGATAATGGTAAGTAGAAATCGGGTTGTCGGCAAGGCCAAAAGCGGCGAGACCCGCAACCAGACAAGAGGCCTTTTTCAGGCCGGAAAATTTCCAAACATTCCTAAACGCCATAGGGACTCCTTGAAGGCAAAAACACCAAGCCTTCACAGACAAAATTACCCTCTAAAAAGCGTTTTTGGACATTTCAAAAAGCACTTTCCATTGACACATTATCCATGGCTCCAAAACAAAGAATGGCGGGCCAAAGCCCGCCATAATGCTCGTTATTGCACCTGGTGCAACCATTTTTAGATGAAAACTATTCCAAATCTTTAACACCGTAGATCGTGATATCGTCGAGCCACAGTTCGTAAGGAGCGCCTTCCGTCACGCCACCACCGAAGAAGTTCAGGTTCGTCACATGATCCTTCACGGCATCCCAACCGATATTGCCACCGATATTGTGTTCATCGGGTTCAATCAAGTCTTTCGGGGTCACCACGAAACGCTGCCAGGTCGTATCAAGTTCCAAGTGCACCCAAGCCTTACCGTTTTCGTAGCCAGTGGTATCGAGAGCGATGGAATCGAGAAGCACATCGAACGAGACGCTGATCCACTGGGAAGAATCACTGAGGCCCGAGCGAGCCCAGAACACCACTGAATCAAGCTCACTCATATCAGTCATTTCGTTCAAGGCGCGTCCCATCAAGGCCCAGTTGGCATTGGAATCATTCTGGTACACGAAATGAGCAGACATGCCCTTACGGCCAGCCACGTTCCTTTCGGCATCCAGTTCCGCGTCAGCATACCTAGACCTAGAAATATACCAGCCATAAGTGCTGTCTTCAAAGTCGGCAAAAAGCGCAACCGGATACACATTTTCGTTGCCAGTCGTATCTTCATTGTCCGACGTATCCGCGACGATTACGATCTTCTTCTGACCAATCATCACGTTCTTCGACGTCTTTTCTGATTCGACCTTCGTATTGCGGGTACCCACAGACATAAAGTTGCTGATTTCCGAAGAGTTGCCGTCCATATCGAGCGTCTGGTACGTGCGATACACGAAGCCCACCACGTTCAACATGCCTCCAGGCACACTGGGGAATTCGAAATTGCCCAACGAGTCTGTTTCAACAAAGTAATCGAGGCCCCTGATGCCCACCGTCACAGACGATACGTCTTCAGGCAAGTAAACCTGGCCCTTAATAGCGCCAGAAGCTTCCATCTTGATCGAAATAGAATCGCAGGAACTATCAGTGACCATCACATATGCAAGAGCCTTGTCAGAATCCTGACGGGCTTCAATCGTATAGGCACCGGGCTTGAGTCTCGGGAGGTTCAACCGGCCCTGGTCGTCGGTTTCCACATTCAGGATACCGGCTGCAGAATCAGATTCAACCACAGGAGATTCTTCATCTTCATAATCTTTATTTTTACTAAAAGCGAAATTATTGGCACCAGCCAAAAATTCTGACGGACGAACAAAGACCTTAGTACGGGCCGCGGGCAAACCACCGTCCTTCTGCACAGCAAGTGCGACAGCGATCGAGTTCTCCGTTTCAAGCGAAGTACCCGCGTTGTTCGTCTCGCCGCTCGTGCATGCAGCAATGAGCGAACCCATTGCAGCCAAACCTATATGCCACACCCATTTCTTCATTTGGACTCCCTTTTGTCGCCCTCCACAGAATCAACGGTACGGACCCCGCCCTTACGCGCAATCGGATAAAAAGCCATCGAAAGCTGCATTACCCGATCCGGGTTCTTGGCGCTGTCCACCCTCTTTTGGACAAGTCGCCTAAATTCTCTAAGCATATCACCCAAATCGTCAAAGCAGGACTGGTCCACGGACAATGTAAGAGTAGAAATATTTCTTTCGTCAACAGGAATATTGTCAAGCGCATCACTTGCCAAAGAGAGGACTTCTTTCTGGAAATGACGCACGGCAAGTTTCTTTTCGGGACCACCCGCCGTCAAATGGGCGTCTGTCACAGCCAGTTTACCCGAAGCCATCTTCTTGACCAAGCCTACCTCAAGCAGGGTGTCGATCGCTTCTTGGGCCTGCGCTTCGGTAATCGGGGGACACAGATCCCTAGAGATCTGTTTCACGTTCACCACGCCGCCATTCAGTTCCAAATAGGCGCGCACGGCGGGAATCCACCAGTTCTCAAGCAACTTGAGTTCGGCAGCCTGCAGGCTGTGGCGGTCCACATCCCGAAGATCGAGGGCCTTGGCCATCAATTCTTCACGTTTGCCCTTGTCCTTGGTTACTGCAGCGGAGAAGAGCAGGTCAAAGTATTCGGCCTCGCGACCGGACAGATTCAGGATTTCTTTCGCGGCAGGGAGTGCATGAGCCGGAAGGTGCTGTTTTTTCTGCAGCACACGATAAAGGTAGCTGGAATCCAACCCCAGCTTATCCCCCATCATACGATACGAGTAGAAAGGCATTTCGGCTTTTCTACGGTCGTAGTACTCCTTCAGGAAGTCGCGATAATCCGATATGTCAGAAAACGTAACCATAATTTTTTACCCGTATATTTACAATAATAAAATAGACTTTGCAGGTAAAGAAACATATACCGAGGGTGAAATTCGCATGGACGTTTTATCCAAGTGCATTGTGACATTGGTCACAAAAAGGCCAAAATGGGGCAAATTCCCCCAAAAAAAGAGATTTTAGGTCTTGCCAATGTGTAAATTGCAAATCATTCGCAATTTTACTATATTTGCGAATCGTTCGCAAATTCGACTTACTAAAGAAAATGGAATACAAAACTCAGACCCGACAGATGATCATGGATTACATGGCCGAAAATCCCGACCGGATTTTCAAGGCCTCCGAATTGGCCCAGAGTCTGTCCGAAGTTTCGCTAAGTACCATTTACAGGAACCTTTCCAGGCTCGAAAAAGCGGGAATGATCCAGATTGTCGGAGCTGCCGAAAACAACGAGTTGCAATACCGCTACACGGGCCCAGGCCGTTGCGAAGAAAAGATGCACCTCGTATGCAAGGAATGCGGCAAGTTTTTCCACCTGGAAGGCCCCGCCCTCAAGGTTCTGCAGCTTTCGGTACAGCGCAGCGGGTTCGAACTGGACCAACAACAGTCCGTGCTGCTCGGCCGTTGCTCCGGTTGTTCGCGGAGGCGCCATGGTTAACGCCCTGATGAACAAATTGCTCGTGGCACTCGCTTCGCTCTACGTCGCGAGGCACTTGGAGCACCACTGCCACGGCGAACACTGCCACGTGTGCCACCACATCCACCGTTGCCTGGAACTGATTTCGGTTTGCATGGAACTGGTGGTGGCGCCCTTTGAACTTGCCTTACGGTTTTTCTATTTCAAACTGGTTTGCTTTAGATTCACGGCTCCGCGGCCGACGACGCTTGTATCGCAGAAAGTCCTGCTACTGAATTGATTGGCACTCTGGGCACGACAAGTGCCACGAACAATAAAGCATCAATTCAAATTTTAGCCCGATTGGGCAAAGGACTTATTATGAAGAAATTTGCAGCATTTGCAATGTTTGTTTTGGCGGCAGCCCTGACGTTTGTCGCCTGCAGTGCGGAATCGAACGAAAAAGCGCCTGCACAGAAGAAGGTTTCCATTGTCGCGACCATCTATCCGCAGTACGATTGGCTGAAAAACATCCTCGGAGACCGTCTGGACGCAGTGAACCTGAAATTGCTTATCAAGAATGGCACCGACTTGCACAGCTACAAGCCCTCGGCACAGGATATCGCAGCGATCGCAAGCGCCGACATGGTGGTGTACATAGGCGGTGAATCCGACGAATGGATCGAGAAGGCACTGAAAGCAACGCCGAAGGAAGGCCGCGTGCAAGTGAACCTGATGGAAGCTTTAGGCGACCGCGTCAAGGAAGAAGAAGTCGTGGAAGGCATGCAGGCCGAAGAGGAACACCACCATGAACATGGTGAAGAAGCCGAAGAGCACGAACATGAGCACCATGAACACGCTGAGGAACATGAGCACGAGCATCATGAACATGCCGAGGCTCCCGAAAACGACGAACACATTTGGCTCTCGCTGAAGAACGCGGAACTGCTGGTGATGAACCTTGCCGACGCCCTCTCGAAAGCGGATACAGCACACGCTACGGAATACCACATGAACGCGGCCCTTTACATCGCAAAGATCAGCGCCCTGGACGCCCAATACCGTGCAGCAACAGACAGTACTTCGTTCAAGACCATTCTGTTCGGCGACCGTTTCCCGTTTCGCTATCTGGTGGATGATTACGGTATTAAGTATTTTGCCGCGTTTGTTGGCTGTTCCGCCGAAAGCGAAGCGAGCTTTGAGACGGTAGCCTTCTTGGCAGGCAAAATGGATTCGCTCGCGCTCCCTGCCATATTCACGATTGACGGAAGCAACGGAAAGATCGCCCGTGCAGTCCTCGACGCCAGCAAGAAGTCGAAGGAAGCGCAAGTCCTTACACTGAATTCGATGCAGTCGGTAACGGATGCGCAGATGCAATCTGGCACAGACTACCTGAGCATCATGCAGTCGAACCTGGAAGTGCTGAAGAAAGCAATTAAATAGTGCGGAATGGGTGACGAGTAGTGAGCGATGAAAATTAAAAATTGAGAATGAATAATGAATAGTGATGATATACAGAAAAAAAATCTAAGCCAAAATTCTCAAAGGGAGCCGCAGGCGACCGAGCTCACTGCCCATACCTCGTTGCTCAAGTGTCGGCAACTGACTCTCGGTTACGGGAACAAGGATCTGGTACGCGATTTGGACTACGATGTAAACGCAGGTGACTACCTGTGTATCGTGGGCCGCAACGGTTCCGGAAAGACGACTTTCTTGAGGGGTATCGCGGGGCTGCTCAAACCGAAATCGGGAGTCATCGAACTTTGCGATGGCCTAAGCCGAAACCAAATCGGCTACCTGCCGCAAATGACAGTCGTGCAGAAAGATTTCCCGGCCTCGGTGGAAGAAATCGTACTGTCGGCATTCCAAGGAAAGCATCGCTTGTTGCCATTCTACAGAAAGGCGCACCGGGATCGCGCCATGGAATGCATGGCGCTAACCCGTACCGAAAGCCTCGCGAAATCTTGTTTCCGCGAGCTTTCGGGGGGCCAAAAGCAGCGCGTACTTTTAGCGAGGGCCCTGTGCGCCGCCGAGCGCCTGCTGCTCCTCGATGAACCGGTAACAGGCCTCGATCCGGAATCTACAGAAACCATGTACCACATCATCGAAAACTTGCACCAGCAGGGAATGACCGTTGTCATGGTCACTCACGATGTGGATACAGCCTTGGATGACGCCACCCGCGTACTGGACTTCAACACCATTTCGGTGAAGGGGAAATAATCATGCCAGAACTTCTTGAAAAACTCTCGTTCTACTTGGATTTTCCTTTCGTCCGTTACGCGATTATCGTGGGCGTGCTCGTGTCGCTTTGTTCGTCGCTGTTGGGCGTGACCCTGGTACTCAAGCGTTACTCCTACATCGGTGACGGTCTTTCCCATGTGGCCTTCGGAGCACTTTCCATTGCAGCCGTACTCAAGATTACAAACAACATGTTGCTCATCTTGCCAGTGACAGTCGCGGTTGCAGTGCTCTTGCTGTGTACAGGCAAAAATGCTCGTATCAAGGGCGATGCCGCCATCGCGATGGTTTCGGTCGGCGCACTTGCTATCGGTTACTTGCTGATGAACCTATTCTCCACATCGGCAAATATTTCGGGTGACGTGTGCACGACCCTTTTCGGCTCCACCTCGATTTTGACGCTCCGTGTAGAAGAAGTCTACTTGTGCGTTGCACTCTCCATCGCAGTTCTCGCAGTCTTTATTCTTTTTTACCATAAGATCTTTGCCATCACTTTCGACGAGAATTTCGCGCAGGCGACCGGCGTCAACACGACCCTGTTCAACTTGCTGATTGCAGTCATCGTAGCTGTCATCATCGTCCTCGCCATGAACCTGGTAGGTGCCCTCCTGGTATCCGCCCTGGTGGTATTCCCGTCACTTTCAGCCATGCGCGTATTCAAGAGTTTCTTTGCGGTAACGGTCGCTTCGGCCATCATCTCGGTCGTGTGTTCGCTCATCGGAATCGTTATCGCCATTCTTGCGGGAACTCCCGTGGGCTCGACCATCGTGGCGGCAGACATTGTGGCATTCGGTCTCTTCTATTCCATCAGCCTGATTCAGGGCAGAGGAGTTTAGGTTGCCTAAAGTAGTTCTTACCATCTTGCTAGCCTTTGCGGCCTTGTTTGCAAAGGAACCTGATGGTAATAAAAAATACGACATCGACATTTCCCGTATGAGCGGGACCATGGTCTACGGGCAAGTTTACCAAATGGTCATGTACCCAAGCAAGTATCTCGGAAAGCATATCAAGATGAAGGGCATCTTTTCGAGCTATTACGACGAACAACTGGAACGACGTTTTTACGGTTGCGTGATTCAAGACGCTCTCGCCTGTTGTTCGCAGGGACTAGCCTTTGAACTTGCAAAACCGCGCGAGTTTCCGAAAGAATATCCCGCCGAAGGAGCTATCATCACGATTACGGGCGACTTCGATTTTGAAAGCGATGAAGGGGGCGGTGGTTTCCCCATCATCCGCAATGCTGAAATGCAGACCGAAAAATAAATTCGTTATTTTAATTATTGGATTTTTTAGTGAAGTTCTTGAAGACCATAATCGTCGCTTTCGTGGTAGCGGGCCTACTCTCTATTGCCCAGCACCATCACGAAGACTTTGACGATCATAGCGACTGCCCAGTCTGTGCGCTGGTGCAGAATGGTCTCGACATTTGTGGCGACGTACCCGACGTTGCCGTATTTTTGGTGGTTATCGGTGAACTGATAAGCGAAATTCGCGTTTTCAAGACGAATCCGCGGTTTCATTTTTCGAGGCCCCGCGCCCCTCCTATTCTCTCGACATAATCCGTTAAAACTTTAACCACAACATTCTGCTTTTTGCCTTGCGTTTTTTCGCCAGGCGTTTTGAGCGTTTGGTCCGCAAAATTTTTCGCGGATAGGATTGTTGTACACAAAAGCCGTCCATTATGACGGCCGATTAAACGAGAGAAACATGAAACTGATCCAAACCCTTTCCTTTGCCATTTTTGGCATCATCCTCAGCGTATTCTTTGCCGCCTGCGGCGACAGCAACAGCGCCTCGACCGACCAGCACGAACATTTTGAAGCCGAAGGCTGGAACCTTTATTGGGGCGACTGGCAGCTTGCCTACAGCGTTTACCGCGGCAAGGCCGATTCTTCCATCGAAGTGATGCACGTGAACGCAAACTGCATGAGCGAACATATCCACGTGAAATTCCTTGACGACAACAAGAAAGAAGTGGAGCCCCCGACAGATGACGAGCATTCCCTCGCCTGGGAAATCGCCGACGAAAAAATTCTTGACGTACACTCCTGCGGCAGCTGGGGTTTCCACCTGAAGGGTGTCAAGGAAGGCGAAACGACTTTGATTCTGAAGGTGAACCATCACGACCATGCCGACGCTCGCACGCCTGCCATCCGCGTTGTCGTAGACAAGGCTTTGGACGCCGAGGAATGCCCGTTCCATGAACATCATCACGACGATGACGATGAAGACGAAGATCATGATCACGACCACGAACACCACGATCATGAACATGAGCACGAACATGAAGATTAGCCTCATTAGGGCTGCCATGGGGAGCCTCCTTCTGGGAGGCTTCCTTCACTCTTCTTTTGCTCAAAATACAGAACAGAATTCAGCCCAAGATTTTGTACAGGATTTAGGAAGTTCGGTAGTGCAGGCCGAAGGCCCGACGCACGCCATTTTAGACGGTTTGCGGGAAGATGACGATTTAAAAGGCGACAGGCTTGAACGCGAAATTTCAACGACAATTGCCGAAACTATCAAAAACGAGCCCGATGTAGCGATCCGTTCCATGGGTCCTGCGGCCGCACGCCCCGTTATCAAAGGGCTTTCGGGGAGCCATGTCGAATTGACCGAAGACGGCGCCTTTTGCGGAGACATGAGCGCCACCTCGCCCGACCACGCCGTCGCATCAGAAGTTTTAACAGCCCACCGGCTTCGCATTTTGCGCGGACCGCATATTTTGGCGCATTCGTTTTCTGCCGCAGGCGGCGTAGTGCAAGTAGAACGCAACGACATTCCCTTTGGCGATACCCTTTTTCACGGTTATGTCACGGGATACTCTGAAAGCGCGCAGCCGGGGTACGCAACGGCCGTGGGCGTCAACACGCAAATCGCGGGTGCATCACTCAAAGGAGAACTTTCGGGGCGCCGCATGGGCGACATGGAAACGCCCGATGGCACGCTGAAAAATACAGATATCGAAAACGGGAGCGGCGCCGTGGGCGCAGCTTACGCCTTGGGGCGTTTCCGCTTCGGTGCCTCTTACCGCTGGTTCAATAGCGACTACGGCATTCCCGGCGGATTCATTGGCGGGCACCCGAACGGCGTGGACATTGAAATGTGGAAACGCGACTTAACGCTGCGCGGCTTTTACCTGCCGGCCAATGATGCCCGCGACACGCTGGATGTCACGCTTCGAATCAACCGTTATCATCACAAAGAATTTGAAGGAAAGAAGGGGGCGGTGGGGGCCGAGTTTGCTGTTAATCAGGAGAACTTGCGCTTAGAAAAACTCCTGGCAAGTCTCGGTCCCCTTTTTGGAATTCACCTAGGAACAGAATTGGAACGCCGCTGGATTGAAATGGGCGGTTACGTGTTTACGCCACCGACTCAGTCGTATGCAGGTTCCGCGTTTGCGGTCGCGAGCGCGAGTGGGTGGCGTGGGCTTGAAATTACAGTGGCCCTGCGACTCGGCGGAGCATTCTTCCGCCCGCACGAAAGCGTCGTCGCCGACAAGGGAACAATCGAAGATCGTAATTTTGCATTGTGGGCATTTGATGCCGAATTCTCGCAGCGCGTCGGTGTGGGTAAATTCTTGACGCTGGATTTATTCAGGACCACACGGGCACCCACCATCGAAGAATTATACAACCAAGGGCCGCATCTCGCCGCTTACACCTACGAGCGTGGCAACCACAAGCTGGACGCCGAAAGCGGCTACGGCAGCGAACTGGAATACCGCTCTTACGGCGATTTATTCAACTGGCGCGCGGCCGCTCACGCTACCTATTTCTTGAACTATCTCGCGCCCCGCGCTACAGGTGACACCAACTGGTCGCAGCTACTCCCTATCTATCAAGTCAGCGGAGACGAGGCATTCCTTTTTGGCGGGAGCGCCTCTGTCGAAACGGCAGCGGAGCAAGGTTTTCGTATAGCCGCTAGCGCAAGCTACGTGCGTGGCCAATACCGCAACGGCAGCGATGCCAAAAACAAGTGGAGCGACATGCCGCAAATTCCGCCCCTCAAGTTCCACGGAGAATTTGCCTACCTCTGGGAACATGTGCGACCATCCATCTACACGGATTTCGCCCTCGCCCAGCACAAAGTCGATAAATACGAAGAACGCACCCCCGGCTACATCACCTTCGGAACGCTTCTGGAATTTCGATGGACGCTTGTACTCGCGCATTACAGCCTCGTCTTCCGCGCCGACAACTTGCTAGATGCCGACATTCGCAATCACCTTTCCCGCCTGAAATCGGTGATGCCCGAAAAGAGCCGCAATTTTAGCGCACTCGCAAAAATTGAATGGTAACACAAATCAAACCACAAAGGAGAACCATGAAAAAGAACAAGAAACCCGTCATCCTCATTACCGGATATTTGGGCTCCGGCAAGACCACGCTCTTGAACAATATTCTCAAGCAAGAGAAACGAAAAGTCGCCCTTATCGTCAACGACATGGGAAGCATCAACGTCGATGCCGAAATTCTGAAAAAGAACGGCTCGAACGTGGCCGAATGTCCGATGTTCGAACTGCAAAACGGCTGCATTTGCTGCACCCTCCGCGACGAATTTATCGAACAAGTCGAAAAGATTTCCAAACTGGATTCCATCGAAGTCGTATTCGTCGAAGCCTCCGGCATCAGCGATCCCGGCGCCGTCAGCGCAAGCTTCTTGGCCTACGAAGAAGACAACCCCAAAACGAACGTCTACTTGACATCCATCGTGACCGTCGTCGATGCAGACCGCATCTACCGCGAATTTCTCAGCGACCTGAAACATAAAAAAGAGCAGCGGGATCATCTCGCCGACCAATACGATCTTTCCCAAGAAGAAATTTCCACATTGATCGTAGACCAAATCGAATTCTGCAACTTCATCGTCTTGAACAAGTGCGATTTGCTCAGCGAAGACCAACTCAAAGAAGTCGAATCCATCGTACGCGATTTCCAGCCCCGCGCCCCGATTATCCATTCGGTAAACGGCGACATCGATATCGACAAAATCATGACGACCAAGCCCTTCAACTACAGCCAAATCGAATCGTCTTCGGCCATACAAAAAGCCACCGCAAGCCTGCTGCAAACCGGACGCCGTCGCGACAGCTGCGTAGACGAATACGGAATTTCGTCTTTCGTTTTCGAGACCAGGCAACCGTTCAACAGGACCCGTTTCATGGATTTCGTCAACAACCGCTACCCCTCGGAACTGATCCGTTCCAAAGGTTACATCTGGTTCTCGGACGCCAGCAGGGACGTGCAGCTGTTCGAACAGGCCGGCAGGAATTCCTCGGTCATGCCCGTATCCTTCTGGATAGACGCCCTTCGTGAAGATCAAAAGCAAGCCTACCTTGCCGAAAATCCAGAAGTCCGCGAGAACTGGGATTCCCGCTACGGCGATCGCGAAAACCAAGTTGTCTTCATCGGCAAGGGCTACAACAAGGATTCCATCCGGATGGAACTCGAAAAGTGCCTTGACTAGCCGCAAACAGCACGCACTCCCCGGCCCCCGACCTCGGGAGTGCTACTTCTGGTTTACTACTTCCCAATAGCCAGTTTTATCGCTACCGATACGTTTCAAAATTCCCATTTTTTGAAGTTTTGACACATTATCAGTAATTGTTGTACGACCTAATCCCAATAATTTGGAAAGTTCCGCCAATGTGACATTGGAATTCTCAGACATTTTTTCCAAGATATTCATTTGGTTCTTTGATAATTTTACAGTCCGGTTTACAGTCCGATTTACAGTCCGATTTTCTGCATCCTTCCCCTCATTCAGCTCAAAAGGCGTCACATTTATCCTGTTAAACGGAATCGTCACCACAATAAAATTCCTCTCGATACGAATAGATTCCCGGCCATACGCCCCGACAATTTTGGGTACCCCGCGCCCCGAGCGTTCGCTAAGGCGAAGCTGAAGGAATAAGGATGCAAGGACCTCGTTGACCGGGATGCTTATCCCGTTGAAAAAGCCATCTACATCCTGCTCAAGCGCCAACCCGCCATGCGAAATAATCTCGATGCGATCCGTAAAAACGCTTATCATGGGGGCATTCAAACCCAACCATTTGTTGTGAATGAACGCATTCAGAATGGCTTCGTGAAAAGCCTCGTAATCGAAAAGCGGAATATCCTTTCTCTCGGAAATGCGACCACGCTCATCCGCCTGGATTATGTTGATAGCGTCCCCATATTCCAAAATCTTATCCATCGCGTAAAGAATGCAGGAATTGCCGTATTCCTTAACCGAGAACAAGGTGTCGGCCTTGCTACGGCCGCTGAAAACAGAGACACGAATCGGGATGTCATTCTTATCCGAGAGAAGCAACGCCATAATGTTATAGCGGCCATCGACAGTCAAAAGCTTGAGCGATTTCTTGAAAGTATCCTTTCGGAGTTCGATTCCCTTCGCCCCATAATACATGAACAGCTTTTCGAACGTCAGTTCCTGCGCATAATCAGGGGCCGCCGCATTGACAATGGTTGGAATGCCGTTAGAAAGAACATTCAAAAGACGAATCTCCCATTCAGGGAATTTCGAAAGTTTCTCTTTGCTGGAGCCAATCCGGATAAAAGCCTGAGACGAAAATTTCGTCGGAACGGATTTTGCCGCAGGGACACTCAACAGAACAATTCGCTTTCCATCAACCTGCACTTCCTCGACTTCAAACGCGACACTCGGTTTCAGGTTACGGGCCAGATAGTGCTTATAGGGCTCGTGATCAATGTCTTTGTCGAAATTAACGGCTATACCGATAACTTCATGCGAAGCATCGTCTACACCCCAAACGACATAACCGTATTCACGCCCACATAGGGCCGCCCCGTTGGAGATTGCAGAAATATACTCTCCGATTTCATCTTTCGAGAACCAGTTACCTTTAATGTCTAGCCACTCGTATTCATGGGGAAGAGAAACCAAGTTCCTAACAAGGTCTTCAGATTTTGCCATATAGCCTCCAAGTAGTCACAATAAGTGACGTCACAGATTGCGACCGGTTGATGTTTAGAGGCGCCTTTCGCATTCCGCAATCGCAGAATAAAAAAAGGCGCATTTCTCCATTGGACAGAGAAACACGCCGCGCATTAATGTACCTATTATCCGAAAAACTGGCAAGGGGCGCAGAAAAATTTTACATAGGGCATTTACTAACGCTATCAAGAAAAGAGAACGACACCCCAGAGGGGTGCCGCTCTAAATGTTTTCACAACGGAATAATCCTTATTGTGAATTGCTTTCAGATTGACTATAATATACAATTCTTTTCGAATGCACGCAATACCTTTTTAGAAAAAAATCAATTTTTCTGCGAAAAGAAGAAAAAATATAAAAATGTCAATATATGACACAAACAAAATCTATATTTATAAATTTATGGTCTTGATTATTATCAAAATAAAAGCCGCTTTTTCTCCAAAAAAAAACACTTTTTTTGAGATTTCCCCACAAAATTAGTGTATATTAATACAGAATAAAAAGAAGGATTTATACATGAAAAAGATTCTTGGACTGGATTTGGGAGTTAGCTCTATTGGTTGGAGTGTTATTTCTGTTGACGAAAACGGAGATCCATCTGAAATACTCGGAATGGGCAGTAGGATTGTTCCCCTTTCAACGGATGATGCTAATGAGTTTTCAACAGGAAACGCCATATCCAAGAATCAAAAGAGAACACAAAAAAGAACAACTCGTAAAGGATACGATCGTTACCAACTACGTCGCGAGAACCTAACAGCAGAGCTAAGGAAGCACCAAATGCTCCCGGACGAACATTTAATCAAGTTGCCCGTTCTTGATTTGTGGACTTTGCGTGCGAATGCCGCTACGGAAGGACATCAGCTTTCGTTGCCTGAAATCGGGCGAGTGCTTTACCATATCAATCAAAAACGTGGATACAAACATGCTAAAGCAGACGAGGCTGGCGACAAGAAGCAAACTGAATACGTTGAAAACGTAAACAAGCGCTTCGCGATGATTAAAGAACTCGGCCTCACTATTGGGCAATTTTTCGCCAATAAATTGAAAGAATCGGAAGTCGTTTCCGAAAAAGGATTGTTTTATACTTATCGCACCAAAGAACAAGTTTTTCCGCGTGGTGCTTATATTGCTGAATTCGACCAAATTATTGAAGTCCAACGTAAGTTCTATCCACAAGTTTTTACCGATGAATTTATAAACAGGCTCCGTAATGAAATCATTTTCTATCAAAGAAATCTCAAATCTTGCAAGCATTTAGTTTCTCTTTGCGAATTTGAAAAACGTGAGTATAAAAATAAGGACGGAAAAATTGTTTTTGATGGTCCTAAAGTCGCTCCGAGGACATCACCTCTATTCCAAATTTGCCGCATTTGGGAATTCGTTAATAATATTAGACTTGAAAATGGATACAAGGAAACTAGAGCGCTATCGCAGGACGAACGCCTAAAAGTTGTAGATTATTTGGACAATCATGAAAAAATGACAGCCAGGGATTTTACCAAACTCCTTGAATTAGATAAAAATGATGAGTGGGATCTTAAGAGATATTTTGGCAAAAACGGGGTCCAAGGTAACACCACCAAAACTCAGTTAGCCGCAGCTTTAGCAAATATTCCAAATACAAGTGAACTTTTGCGATTCAACCTTGCTCTCGAAAATTCAAATTACGTCAATGAATCAACAGGCGAAGTTTTGAAAGTTATTAGTAGTGATTTTCAAAATGAACCTCTTTATATGTTATGGCATACCGTCTATTCTATTTCAGACAAAGAAGAGTTGAAAAACGCCTTAAATAAAAAGTATGGTATTACCGACGAATCTGTTATAAATAGCCTTTTTAAGATAGACTTTGTAAAACCTGGATTTGGAAATAAATCAGCCAAGGCGATTCGTCGCATTTTACCATTTTTGCAAGAAGGGTTGGTTTATAGCGACGCATGTGCTGAAGCCGGTTATAACCATTCAGATTCATTGACAAAATCAGAAAATGAAGCAAGGACTTTACTTGCGAGACTTCCACAAATAAAGAAAAATGAACTTCGTCAGCCTGTAATAGAAAAAATCCTGAATCAAATGGTTAATGTCGTAAACGCAATTTACGATGAATATGGGCAAATTGATGAAATTCGGGTCGAATTAGCTCGTGAGCTCAAGCAGTCAAAAGACGAACGAAATACAACTGCTTCTAACATTGCTAAAAGAGAACGAGAAAACGAAAAAATTGAGGCTAAAATTCAAGAATTTGGCATCCGTTCTAGTCGAAACAGAATACAAAAATATCGATTGTGGGAAGAATCTGAACAAAAATGTTTCTATTGCGGGGATACGGTAAACGTCAAAGAATTTCTGTCCGGCCTAGATGTTGAAGTCGAACATGTTATTCCCAAATCCCTTTTATTTGATGATAGCTTTGCAAATAAAGTGTGTGCTTGTCGTAAGTGCAATGCAGCAAAAGGCAATAAGACTGCCTATGATTTTATGAAAGGACAAAAAGAAGAAGTCTTTAATGCTTATGTAAAACGAGTCAATGATTTCTATAAAGATGGAAAAATCAGCAAAACAAAAAAAGAACGATTGCTGACAACCCAAAGCGAAATTCCTTCTGATTTTATTGAAAGACAATTACGTCAAACTCAATATATCTCAAAGAAAGCTTTAGAAATGCTTAAGGATGTTTGCTACAATGTTTACGCCACTAGCGGTAGTGTTACAGATTTCATTAGGCACACTTGGGGTTATGATGAAATCCTCCATCAATTGAACTTTGAACGTTACAAAAAAGGTGGATTGACGGAATTTAGAGAATATGATCATAAGGGCGAAACGCATACTGAAGAAAGAATTCAAAATTGGAGCAAACGGCTTGATCACCGTCATCATGCTATTGACGCTCTTGTAATTGCAATGACTCGTCAATCTATAATTCAAAGGTTAAATCATTTGAATACGGAACGAGACGCAATGTTCCAAGAGGTCGAGAAGCAAAGCAAGGAATGGAAAAATGATTACTCAATGTTGCAAGAATGGCTTAGAGAACGTAAGCATTTTTCTACCGAAGACGTTGCAAAAAAGGCGTCTGACATTTTAGTATCCTTTAAGGCAGGAAAACGAGTTGCTACTATAGGAAAACGTGTAAAATATGAACACGGAAAGAAGAATATTTTGCAAACAGGCATCGTGATTCCGCGTGGTCCATTGAGTGAAGAATCTGTTTATGGGAAAATCAAAGTCCTCGATCGAAACAAACCTTTAAAATTCCTTTTTGAAAATCCAGAATCTATTGCCAATGCAGATATAAAATCTGCAGTAATAAACAAATTGGCACAGAACGAAAATGACGTCAAGAAAGCTATACAGTCCTTAAAAAAAACGCCCATTGTTCTTGCTAATGGTAAAACGCTTGAAACTGCAGATTGTTACAAAGAAGAATATGTTATCAAGTACTCTCTTAATGGTTTTAAGGCAAAGGATATAGATTCTGTTGTTGACACACACATAAAGAATGTTCTTTATAAGCGATTGGAAGAATACAACGGCAATGAAAAGGAAGCATTTAAGGATATCGAAAACAATCCGATTTACGCGGATGCGACCCACAAAATTAAGATTAGAAATGTTCGATGCTTTACAGGATTGTCTGCAGTTGTACCTGTGAAAAAAGATGAAAATGGAAACGCAATTGGTTTTGTCAAGCCAGGGAATAACCATCATGTAGCAATCTATGAGGATGAAAACGGCAATCTACAAGAATCTGTTATTACATTCTGGCATGCTGTTGAGCGAAAAAAATATGGGTTACCCATTATCGTGACCAATCCAACAGAAACACGGAAACAGGCACAAGAAAGAAATTGTCCAAATGAATTCTTGGATTGTTTACCGAAAGAAAATTGGACTTTTAAGCAATCCCTGCAAATCAATGAGATGTTTGTGATGGGATTGAACAAAGACGTTTACGAAAAAGCGATTGCTGACAAAGATTATGCTTTGCTCAATCAGCATCTTTATAGAGTACAGAAACTGACATCTAACGATTATTACTTTAGATATCATCTAGAAACGGTATTAGACGACTCTGCCGAAGCTCGTAGCATAAAGAAATTTTACAGGTTTAAATCATTGGGATCCCTATTTAAGGAAAATCCTCATAAAGTTCAAATTTCTGTATTAGGAAAGTTAATCGTAAAAGATTAGCTTCGCTACATCAGTTTAATCCTTAAAGAGCGCTATGCGGCGTCGTTTTGGGTTATGCAAAAAAAAGAAGGGGAAAACATTATGATTAAACGAACTCTTTATTTTGGAAATGCGGCTTATTTAAGCCTAAAGGATAACCAGTTGGTTGTCAAGAAGCCGAATGAAGATGTTCGTACGGCAGCCATTGAAGATATTGGCTTTATCATTCTGGATTCACCGCAAATTACGATTACTAATGCTCTACTCGGAGCATTACTAGACAATAACTGTGCAATCATCAATTGCGGGAAAACGCACTTGCCAGAAGGTTTGTTGTTACCTCTTTCCGGCAATACGCTTCAATCAGAACGTTTCAACGCTCAAATTGAAGCATCCCTTCCGTTAAAGAAACAAATGTGGCAGCAAACCGTTCAACAGAAAATTACGAATCAAGCGGCAGTTCTACACCTAGTCCGAGGAATTGAAGTAAAGAATATGCTTGCGTGGGCGAATTCCGTCCGCAGCGGAGATATAGACAATCGCGAAGCCGTTGCTGCCGCCTATTATTGGAAGGAAATGTTCCCTGACATAGCCGACTTCGTTCGAGATAGAAACGGTGTTCCGCCAAACAATTTATTGAATTATGTTTATGCCATTTTGCGAGGCATAGTGTCAAGATCTTTAGTCGCAAGTGGGCTTCTACCAACTTTCGGAATACATCATCACAATCGCTATAACGCCTACTGCCTTGCAGATGACATTATGGAGCCTTACAGGCCTATTGCAGACAAATTAGTCACAGAAATCATCAATCAAAATGACTCCATCCCCAAAGATTTGTCAACCGAAATCAAGGCATCTATTCTACAGTTACCCACAAGAGAAGTTTTCATTGACGGCAATCGCAGTCCGCTCATGAACGCCGTTTCAACAACGACAACATCGGTTTACAGATGCTTTGCCGGAGAGTGTAGAAAAATCATCTATCCTGAGGTTCCGGATGGACAGGTTTAGTGAGTACCGAATTATGTGGGTTCTGTGTTTTTTCGATTTGCCGACAGAGACCAAGATAGAGCGGCAACGCCACAGCCAGTTTAGAAAGGACTTGCTTAAGGACGGTTTTTCCCGTTTTCAGTTGTCAATTTATGTTCGACACTGTGCATCTGTCGAAAACGCAAATGTCCACATAGCCCGAATCAAAACTTTCATGCCCCCAAAGGGATCGGTTAGCATTCTTTGCATCACGGACAAGCAATTTGGGAAAATTCAGGTGTTCTATGGGAAAAAAGAGAAGCCTTTGCCGCCTCCATCTCCTCAATTGGAGTTGTTTTAGAATTAGATTATTGCCTTAAAAAAGCAAAAAATCGACCTCATAGGGTCGATTTTTTATTTTCTACAACCGACATCCAACCTATTGAATATCAATCTGTTAGACAGAATCAGTTGTTATTGCACTAGTAAAACTAGAAAATCTGAAAGCAATTCACAACAATCTTGAATAAGGGAAAGTAATAAATGGGGTTGTTATTGCACTAGTAAAACTAGAAAATCTGAAAGCAATTCACAACCGACAAGGAAAACGGCGTTTCACTTTTGCAGTTGTTATTGCACTAGTAAAACTAGAAAATCTGAAAGCAATTCACAACATCCTTAAGCTCTTTTCGCGCCTTGTTGCCGTTGTTATTGCACTAGTAAAACTAGAAAATCTGAAAGCAATTCACAACAAATTTGCGTAGGCATAATCCGCATTATCGGTTGTTATTGCACTAGTAAAACTAGAAAATCTGAAAGCAATTCACAACGATTATTCTTATTCTTGCGCCAGAACTCAAGTTGTTATTGCACTAGTAAAACTAGAAAATCTGAAAGCAATTCACAACCATGACGTTGGAGTATTCACCAATCTTAGCGTTGTTATTGCACTAGTAAAACTAGAAAATCTGAAAGCAATTCACAACGTGAAATAGCTGATATGTGTGTTACTACTTGTTGTTATTGCACTAGTAAAACTAGAAAATCTGAAAGCAATTCACAACCATTCTTTACGGCTTTCGTGTAAGCCTGGTGTTGTTATTGCACTAGTAAAACTAGAAAATCTGAAAGCAATTCACAACGCTTACCGTCCGCAGGCGTTCTTCCGTCGAGTTGTTATTGCACTAGTAAAACTAGAAAATCTGAAAGCAATTCACAACTGTTGGTTCGCTTCATGGCTTTTCCGATATGTTGTTATTGCACTAGTAAAACTAGAAAATCTGAAAGCAATTCACAACTGCTTCTGACCCTGACGGAAAGCAGTGGTCGTTGTTATTGCACTAGTAAAACTAGATAATCCGAAAGTAATTCGCAACAATAAGAAAAGAAAAACAGATGATATCTAACTTTATCAGCTCGAAGGGCTGGGGTAATCGCGGGCTTTAGTAAACAATTTTTTTATTCCCGAGGCTCTCGCTGGGGCCTAAAAAAAGATATATTGTGTCCCGTGAAAAAGTTTTCGGCTAAATTGATGACGTTGCTCATTTTTGCAGGAGTTGCGTTATCCCATGCAATTACGGCAGTTCCCATTAGCG
>JAEEGK010009904.1_pt1 | contig 22100 bp, 11 predicted proteins | sample 8958771 | NCBI WGS metagenome assembly JAEEGK01 (sample SAMN16246547, study PRJNA631951) | gut metagenome | biome: gut microbiome; feature: rumen; material: SC-attached | host: Bos | place: Iran: Karaj | collected 2018-10 | reverse complement strand
TTTAAGTTCATTTTTTCTATTTCTTTTGAAAGTAACCAATTTAAATTTGTTAATTGTTCTTGTGATAATAAATTTAATATTTCATATATTGATTCTTTTACTTCTAATTCATTTTTTGGTTCAAGATTTATTTTATTTATCATTATATTTGAATATTTTTTATTTTTGCTTTTTTAGATTTTGAAAATGATGTTTTTTTTAAAATTTTGTTTTTTTTTGAAATTGAAAGGAGCAATTATTTAAATTATTTTTAATTTAAAAAATTGTTTATTTTTTCTTATTCGTTTCTTTTAAAAAAAAATTATAATTAAAGATTAACTATTTTATTAAAAATTTTATTTTAAAAAAAATAAATATATTATATACTTTAAAATATAATTTTTAAAATTCAAATTTTGATTGTTAAATTAATAAATTAATAATTTATTATTAATTTGTAGTTATATTTTGTTATTTTTATTAAATTATATTCTTATATTATTTTTTTTATTTTATAATTAAATTATAAATCATTGAATTTTATATTTGTTAAAAAAGTAATATAAAAATGAATTTTAATATTTTAAAATAATCTCCTTATTTCAAAATTCTTTTTTTTTATTATCTTTATTTATTCATTTTCTTTTTTTGGGAAATATATCTTTATATTATTTATTTTTTAGTATATATTTCATGTTTAAAAATATATCTTTAGTTATTTTATAGTTTTAGTAAAAGAATACTTTATGAAATAAAAGTATATTTTTAAAAGAATTATTTTTGTTTGAATAATAAATATATGTGATTCAATTTATATGTAATTATAATATTTAAAAAATTTAATTATTAAAAATAATTATTAAAAATTTGTTGAAATTAAATAAAAAAATAATCAACGACCAATATTCGAGAAAAATTCTTTATCCTAAAATATTCCTTTTTAATAAATACATTAATATTTTAAAATTAATAATATGAATATTAAAAAAAATTAAAATAAAAAGATGATTCTTTAAATATTCTTTCTTAAATATGTTAAAAATTTACAAATTCTGAATAAAAAACCTTTATTAACTTTTAAATTATTTTACAAAATTATTTAATAACTGGCATTAACAAGACTATTATTTTTTTTCTCATTGAGAATTATGAAAAACATTAATAATAAATTTTATGATATTAATAAATTTATTATTATCATCATGAATATAATAAAAAAAAATTTAACAAAATTTACAAATTACTATTAAATCTTTGACTAGAAGGACTAACATTACTTTTAATATAAACATTAGAAATAATATTAGAACAACTACAATTAATATAATTAATTTTATTTCTATCACTAATTTTATTAGGAATAAAATGATTATTATTTTTATCAGAAGGATATTTTTTATGTTTACTTAAATTAAAAGTATTAGCATTTAATTTACTTAAAGAATTAAGAGAAGGTCTTTTTTTTGTGTGTCTTAAAGTTTTTCTTCCATTTTTACTTTGAATAATATTATTTTTAGAATTTGAATTTTTAATTCTAATAACTTTAATATTATCAATTAATTCTTTATTAGAATTTTTATTTTTTAAATTTAAATTCATATTTTCATAATCAAGAGAATTTTTTGAATGTGAATTTATTTGAATTTTATTTTTTTTACTTTCTATAATATTATTTGAAGAAGGGGAATGATGTTTATTAATAATACTTTCATTACTAAAGTTTGAAGTAAAATTAGTTGAATTTAAATGAGTTGATGTTAAAAATTCTTTTTTTAATTTTTTTGTATTTTGTGTATTTGTTAATTCTATATTAATTGAAATATTTGAATTTTGGTTTTTTGATTTTATTTTTTTTACTAAATTTTTTAAAAGAATATTTTTATTTGGAATAAACATTTCTTTTGTGTTAAACATTAAAATTGAATTTATATTTGAAAATATTTCTTTATTAAAATCTGATAATTCATTTTGTAAATTAAATTTATTTATTTTTTTTTCATAATTTAATATTTTTTCATTGTAATTTATAATTTTAGTTTCATATATTTTTTTTGATTTTTCTAATATTCTAATATTATTTTTTAATTTATCATTTTCTTTAATTAAAATATTACTTTTTTTTATATATGAAGAATCTTCATTTTTAAATTGTTCTTTTTGATTATCAATTTTTTTTTGTTGTTCTAAAATAAAATCAGCTCTCTTTGAAATTATTAAATTAATTTTATTTATACTTAAATCACTTTCATCTTTTTCACTTTCATTATCAGAAAAAGTAATTGTATTATTATCACTTTCATTTTCTAAAATAGAAATTAATTGATTTTGATTTTTATTTTTAAGTAAATTATTTATATTAGTTTGATTTAAATTAATCATTGATTTATTATTAATAGAAAAAGATTGTATTAATGATAAATTTAAATTAGAATTATTTAAATTTAAATTTGATTTTTGATTAAAAATATCATATGAAATTTCAGAACGATTTAAATGATTCATTGAATTATTTTGATAAAGTAAAATATCTGATTCTATTGATAATAATATTTTTAATATTATTTCTTCATTATTATCTTTAAGATAAAAATATTGTTTTTGTTTATTTTTTGTTTTATAATTAATAGGAATTTGTAATTTTGAAAAAGTATTTTTTATTACAAAAAGACTTTTTGTATATGTTGTTATTGTTATTAAATTATTTTGATTTCTTGAAAAAGAATTTATGTTAAAATTAAATATTTTATTATTGAATTTTTTATTCTGAGTACTTATTTTTTCAATTAAGTATTCCATTGAATCATTATATTTAATTGAAATATTATATGGAATATAATCAAAACAATTTTTACATAATTCAGATTGATATAATGTTATTTTGATATAATTTTTTTTTTGATTTTTATCTATTGATAATGACATTTTTTTTTATTTTTTATATTTTTTTCTTTTAGTTTTATTTTAATTTTTAATTCTTTTTTATTTATAATTATTTCTTTTTTTCAGTTTTATTTTTTTTTAATTTTTTTTTAATATTTTAAATTATATTTTATTGAAACAATTTTTTTAATATTTTATTTAAAGTCAAATGAAAAACGAATTAAATAATAGTGTCTCAACACAAGAAAATTCATTTATTTCAAATTCGAATGAAAATTACGATTCTTATAATTCAAAAATAACAAATGGAATAATTAATATATTAAAAAAACTTCTAAAAAAAAATAAAAATTTAAAAAATTATTCAAAAATATTAAAAGAACAAGAAAATAGGATTTTCAATTCAAAAAAAATTCCAGATATTTCCTTAATTAATTATCTAGAAAGAATAAGAAAATATTCAGAAATAGAAAATAATACTTTAATAATATCTCTAATTTACATTGATAGATTATTACAAAATAGTAATTTAATATTAACTCCTTTTAATATTCATAGAATATTATTTACTTCAATTCTTATTTCTTTAAAATATAATGAAGATTTAATTTTTGAATTTTCTTATTATTCAAAAATTGCTGGTATTAGTATTAATGAATTAAAAATATATGAAAGTGAATTTTTAAAAATTATTGATTTTATTCTTTATATTGATAAAAATGAATTTGATAAATATAAACATTTACTATTAAATTCAATTGAAAATTTATATAACTAATTATTTTATTTTATTTCACTTTTTTAATTCAATTTAAAATAGTAATAGTTTTGCTCAATATAAAAATTTTCGAAATGGTAATTATTTTAAAATACTTATGGAAAATATATATGATTATTGTACTAAGATAAATAAATTATATTATTGCTTTAAATATTATAAAATATTATTTTAAATTATTGTATAATTATTTAATATATTATTAATATAATTTAAAAATTTTAAAAATGTTTTTATTTGATTTTAAAACACAATGAGATTTATGGAATCAATTTAATTATCATTAATTTATTGAGAGTAAATTTATTAATGATTATTTTAATTTCCATTATTTTCATTTTCATTATTTTCATTTCTATTATCTACATTTCCATTATATTCATTTTCATTCTTTTCTTTTATATTATCGTCAGTTCCATTATTTTCATTTTCATTATTTTCTTTTATATTATCTATTTTTTCATTATTTTCATTTTCATTATTTTCTTTTATATTATCTATATTTTCATTATTTTCAATTTCATTATTTTCATTTATATTATCTATATTTCCATTATTTTCAATTTCATTATTTGCATTTTTATTTGATCTTAATATAACAATTAAAGTAAAGAAAATTGCAATTGCTGAAATAAAACAAGCAATAAAAATAAATATTTCAATAATCTCAGAATTTTTTCCTAAATCATTATCTAAAATATCAAAAAGAATTTTAGAATCTCTATTTAAAAATCTACAATTTAAAACTGAAAAAATATCTTGACTACTTCCTAAAATAGTATGATATATTTTATAAATAGGTTCAATCATTTTATTTGCTTCATTCATTCCAATTAAAGTATTATTTTTAATATAATTTAAATTATCAATATAATAAATAGTATTATCTTTAAGAATATCAATTTTTGTATTATAAGTATCATAAAAATTAATAATTGAATTTTTATAAGATTCCCAAATTTCACATAAATTAGTTGTTTCATTTATTTGAATATTATTATAATTTAAAAAACAATCTGTAAATTGAATTAAATTAAAACAATATTTTTTATTTGACTCTAAATTATATAATTCATCACTTGTATTTGATACTATTTCATAATCTGAAATACAATCAAATTCATTTAAAATCCAATAATGATTAAAATTTATATTATATTCTTCTAATTGATTATTATAATTTAAATCTGTATAATTTCTTAATTGTAATAAAACATTTAATAAATTTGAATAAGAAGTTCCATTATAAAATTTATATCCTTTTTTAGAAGAAGGATAAGTATAATTATATGAATACATAACTGTTAAATTTGTATACCAATCAATAAAAGAACTTAAATTATAATAATATAAATCAATAATTGATTTATATTCATATAAAATATTTAAATTATCAATAATTGAACTAGAATTTAAATTTAAAACATTTTTTAATTGACCATCATAATTAAAACAAATATTTAAATATTCACTTCCATTTCCTTTAATCGCAAGAGCATTAGTTTTTTTATTTAAATTTTCACTACTTATTATATATTCCATTACACCAACACTGTCTTTAGAAACAAAAGAAATTATTCCAAAAATAACTCCAATTATTATTATTATTAATATAAAAAACATATTAAAATACCAAGTTATATGAATTAGAAATCTCATACAAGGAATATTTTTTATTTTAAATAAAAATAATCCAATTGATATTAAAATTGAACATAATAATAATAAACCAAAAACTAAAAAATTGATTTTTTTTGAATATTTATTATATGTATTTTGATAATCATATAAATCATTTAAAATATCTTTTGCTAAATCAATAAAAGTATTTTCAATATCATTTAATTGATTAATTGAATCATTTAATAATTGAGATATTTCATTATTTTGAATATCATTTGTAATATTAGATAATTTTTCTAAAATTTTAATTCCAACATATAAATAATTTAAATAATCAGTTTTAGTATAATTTAAATTTTTTTTTAAATCATAATAATAATCAAAAATAACATAATCATAATTAAATTCATTTCTATCTTTTAAAGGATTTTCAATAATAAAATCATTTAAATCAGATTTATTAAATTCTTCATTTATAAAATCTTCACTTGAGAAAATATTATTTTTAACAATATAATAACTTTCATTTACTTTAATTCCATAATTTATAATATCAATTAATTGATTTTCAGTTTTAATTAATAAATTTTTTATTTGATCAATTCCATTCCAAATTGGCTTTTCAGGACAATCGTCTCCATAAATAAAATGAGCATAAATTTGAAAAATTGAACAAGACATTGAATTTAATCCTTTATTAAATTTATTAACATAAATTATTCCAATTATACATGAAATGATATTAATAAAATAAAATATTAATGAAATAATAAAAGAAATTTCTATTAAATTATCTTTTTTATTAATATTATTATTTTCATTTATTTCATTATTTTTATTTTTAAAACAACAATTTGGACAACAACAACAAATACAATAACTTAACCAGAAAAAAATTAATATTATATCAAGTGATATTATTATGAAAAAAAAAATAAATCTTTTTATATAATTTTCTATATTTTTCATTTCTTCTGTGTCTAAATAATTTATTAAGTAATTTATATATTTTTTATCTTTTATATTTGAAAAATATTCAAATGATTTTTTCGTATATAAAACATTTATTCCTTCTTTTGATCTACTACATATTTCTATTATATTATCATCTGATAGTAATTTTCTATGATTGAATTTATTCATTTTTTTTAAAGAATTTTTTGTTGATATGTATAGAATTAGGGAAGTTAGAAATGTGAATAATAAGATTTTTATTATTTTTGATACATTATTCATATTATTTTTTATTTTATTTTCCCTATTTAAAAAAATATTTTAATTTTTATTTTTAAATATTTGATTATTTTGTTTGATTTTTATTTGTATTTTTATTTAAAACAAATGCTTTAATATATAATAATATGAAAAATGATAAATATTTAAAAATATATGAATATTATATTATATTAAAATAATGGTAAAATTTGAATTTTTTTTCATATTTTAAATTAATTATTATCTGAATAATAATATATATTAATAAAAAATAAAAAATGATTGATTATTCTATTTCATTTTTATTTTTTTTTTTTAAAATTACTTCTTTGAGTTTAGTAATTTTACTTTCCATTTCTTTAATTTCTTTCATTTTTTGTTTTTTATCCTTCAATTTATTATTTTCAATTTCTTTCTTTTTAATAATTTCTTTTAAATTTTTTATTCTTTCCTCTTTTTTTTCCTTTTCTTGAATTTCTTGTTCTTGTTTTTTTAATATTTTAATTTCAAAATCTTTAATGTCATTTTTTAATTTATCTATTATTTTTTCTTTTTCATTAATTTCATCTTCAAGTTTTTTTTTTTCTTCTTTTTGTTTTTTTTCTTCTAAATTATTATTCTTCTTATTTTTAGTTTCCTCTTTTTCTTTTTTATTCATATTAAAAATTTTATATGACTTTTTAATATAAATAGAGTTTTATTTTAAATATTTTTATAGTAAAAAATTAATTAAAATAATAAATAATAATATTTAATATCAAACAATTTAATTTATTAATTTTACTTTTTCGTTTTTGCTTCATCTTGTATTTTCATAAGTTCTTTTTTTTTATTATTTAATTGTTCTTCTATTTCTAAAGTTTTATCTAAATTTTTCTGATTTTTAAGAATACTTTTATCCAAATCTTTTTCTTTTTTTTCAAGTTTTTCTAATTCTCTATCTATAGATGTACATTCACTTGAATTATATTCTTTTGATTTTGTTTCATATATTGTTTTATATTTTTCATATTCAGAATTTAAATTTTCTAATTTTTGTCTTAATAAATCCATTTCAATATCAATTTCTTTATTTATTTCTTTTTGTTCTGTATTTTCAATTTTGTCAATTTCTTTTTCTTTTTCATTTTCTTTTTCTTTTTTAAATATGAATTGTTTTATTTTTTTAAATAAATCTTTTATATCATTTCTAAAATTAACTTGATAATATAATCCAAAGATAATAATACAAGAAAAAATTACGAATTTTAATAAATAAAAAATATAATATTTTTTTTTCCATAAAATAATCAAAGAATTAAAGTAATCATATTTATTTAGTTCATCTTTAAAATCAAATGAATTTTCTTTTTTTAATTCACTTTCAACTTTATTTCTATTTATTAATTCAATAATTGTCAAGATAAATGAAATTAAAGAAATTAAATCAATTATAATAAAATATAAAATATTTTTATGAAAAAAATAAATTATAGTTAAAATATCTATTATAATATCTGATATAATAATATAAATTATAAAACCTTTTGTAGTTAATTTTTCCATTAAAAATAATTTATTTAAATTACTACTTATATGAATATAATTTCTTGAATACAAAAATATTTCAATCGAAGAATCATTATTTAAAATATTTGAATCAATTAAAGAATAACCATAAATATTATCCTCATATCCAAAATATTCATTATCTAAAATACAATTATCATAATTTAAATAATTACATAATTCATTAAATGTTTCACTATTTCCAATTGGAAGTAAATTTGAACTTATTTTTAAATCAATAATAATTCTGCCAATTATATATTCATTTGAATAATGAAAATAAAATTTAGAATTTAATTTTTGAGATGTACATTTATAATTATTTGATATAGAACAATTTTCAAATTGTGTTATTTCTATAAAATTAATTGGACATTCTATATTTTTTGGAAAATATAAATTACTATTAAAATCATCCATTCCACATATTTTTTTATTTTTTCCATATTTTCTTAATGATTTATAATTATATTTATTATCCATTCTATTTAAAAAAAAATAATTTCCTTTCCATTCTTTGAATAATATTATTTCATTATCAGTTTTAATTTTGGCAAATTCATATTTTTGTAAATTATCATTTTCATAACTTGAAATTTGAATATTTGAAATAGGACTTTTATTTATTGTATTTAATAAATCTTTATAAAAACCATTATTAGGTAAATTATAATTTAAATTATTTAAAACAATTATAAAAGGAGTAAATAAAGAAAATAAAATTAAAAATACAAATAAAAAAGGATAATTGAAACAATATAATATTTTATCTAAATTATAAAAATTACGAATAATTTTATTTTTTTTTATATTAAATTCTTCAAAAAGTTTGATTAAATTATTTCTAAATTTTGATAAATTTACAGAATAAAAACCATATAATAATAAAAACAATAAATATAATAAAAGAGAAATAATCATAAATATATCTAAAATTTTTCCTTCATTATTAAAAATAAAAATTATTGAATTAAATGAAATTAAAACAATAAAAATAATTTCAATTATTAAAATTGAATTATTAGTTTTTTTTTCATATTTAAATAAATAATAATTGTCTAATTCAATATTTTTAGCAATATATGACTCATATTTTAATTCTTTATCAAATGAAATATTAACATAAATTTCATTATTAATATCAGTATTTGAATAATAAAGAAATAAATTTGTATCAATTTTAATACAATTATTATTTGGAATACAATTATTAGTTAAATTTAATAAATTAATTGGACATTTTTCATATTTAGGAAAAAAAATAGAAATATTATTAATTTTACCACAGATTTTTTTATTTGTAAAACCTTTATTTATTAAGATAGGATAAATATATTTTTTTTTTGTCCTTTTAAAATATAATTTTATTGAATTAATTGTAAAATAATCATTTTCATTAAATCCTTTTTTTGAATAATCAGTTGAAATATCAATAATTGGATTTTTTTCCCAATTATTAATATATTCATTTAATTGTTTATATTCTTTATTTTCTATGACAATTCTTACTATTCGTAGTAATAATAATATCAAAATAAAAAAAATTATTGATGAATTTATTATTAAATATATTCGATTAGTTTCCATTTTTTCAATGAAGATTTACTTTTGAACTATTTTTTTTAAAAAATAATTTAATAATATTATGAAATAATCATAATTGATATTAATTTAAATTTAAGTTAAATCATCGTTAAAAAAAATGAATTAAATAAAATTATTTTTTTGAATTTTATTTTTATCTTTTACTTAAATTTAAAACAAAATCATTACTAATTATCTCTGTTTTTAATTCTTATTTATTATTATAATATTGATTTTGATTATTTTTTAATTATAATTCTTTCTTCTTAAAAAATTGAAACAGTTTTAATTTTAAGATATATTAAAACTTTAAAAAAAAATTTAAAAATAATATAATTTTTTTAAATTAAATCTCTAAAATATCACTAAAAACAAAAAAAAATCAATTATTTCCCAAAAAAAAAATCTACTTCTTACTTTTAATTTTATAATACCCAAAAACCTTTGGCCAATTTTCAAGTAAATAACACAAAATAAAATTAACAACCATAATCCCACATAAAGAAATCCTATACATAAAATCATCAGGTAAAGGTAACAATTCAAGCATTTCATTTAATTGTGGATACAAATCAAAAATAACAACAATAGTTAAACCAATAATAGCAAAAAGTAATTTTTTTAATCCAGAATTTTTAGATAAATTTTCCATAAAAGGTTCTCCTTGATAATTAACAACAAAAGTAATAGTTTGATTAATCATTTGATAAATAAACATAATAGTATTCATTAAAGTAGGAGTAAATTCATCATCAAGTGATTTAACTTCACCAATTGAAACAGGATCCATAATTTCAGTATAATAAATAATTAATAACATTGATATTAAATCAACAATAGCTTGACCAATTATACTAATAATAGCACTAAAAGTAAAAATAGTATTTGGTGGTTTATTTTCATTTAAATGTTTTAATGGTACTGCACGACTTAACATTAAAAAAAATATTGATACAGCAAAGCCCATATAAGTACTTTGATAATCTGAAAATTTAACACCTTTTAATGCTAAAACTGATAATGAATATGCAGTTAATAAACAATTTAATGCTAATATTTTATACATTTGAAATGTTACTACTAATGTACATCTACCTTGTATAAATATATTCTTTATACATTTAATACTACCACTCTTACTTGTAAATGGTGCTGCTGCTGTAACATCACCACTTTTTATTGTTGTATCATCATCAAAGGAAAATATACTAAATGGTTGCTTTTTCTGATGCTCTGTTTCCTCTACATTTAATAATGCTACTCCTATTGTTGCTCTCTTTAATGCTCCTACATCATTTGAACCATCACCACACATTGATGGATTACGACCACTTTTAATTAAATCTTTTATTATATCGTCTTTTTGTGATGGACTTACTCTACAAAATAATTTTATATATTGAAATATTAAGTATTTTTGAGGTAGGTTTATTTCCTTTTCAAAATTTTCTATTTCTTTTCCTGTTACTGCTAATGTATATTCTAATGATAAATTTTGGATATCTGATATTGTTTTTGTTTCTTTTATATATTTATTATCTAAATCATACCAATTCATTTTTTTATTTTCTATTTTTAAATATGATGATTTATCTGGTCCTAATTTTAAATCTTTTGCTACTTTTGATGTTGTTAAAAAATGATCACCTGTTATTATACAAACATCATATTTTGATTCTATTAATTCACTTATATAATTAGTTGTTTTTGGTTTTAATGGTGTTTCAACTATTGCAAATCCTTTAAATATTAAATCTTTTTCTAATTCATCTCTTTTTGTTGTATATGAATAATTATCATTATCATTATAAGCAAGAGCTAATATTCTATAACCTAATCTTGCCCATTTATTAAAACATTTATCATAATCATTAGGAACTTCCTTTAATAAAGTTTTAATTACTTCAGGAGCTCCTTTACATAAAACTCTATTATAATATTTTTTCTCATATATTCCACTATAAACTCTTGTTAATACAGTCATTCTTTTTAAATTAGAATCAAATTGATATTTTCTAATTGATAAAATCCTAGTTTTTCTTTCACAAGTAATTTCCTCTTTTTCAAATTTACCTCTTACTTCTTTAAACATAGCAACTTCAATAGGATCACCAATAGGTTTATTATTAATAGGAATTAATGAATTACAACCTAATAAAATACTTAATGTTTCTTCATCAGTATCATGTGCATTTTTAGGTTCAATTGAATCAACATTAACTAAACCTCTCATAATAAATTCATCTTTAGTTAAAGTACCAGTTTTATCAAAACAACAAATATCAATTTTACCTGCAAATGGTATTCTAAAAGGTTCAATACAAACTACTCTTTTACCTTGAAGTGAAACAAGTGAATTATTAATAGCTAAAGATAATTCAATAGGTAATTCAGCAGGTACAACAGAAGTAATAATAATAATACATCTTAATAATAATTTATAAGTTAATTGTCCTTCTCTTTTTAAACCATCAATTAAAACATAATATGAAGCACCTAAAGCAATTAATAATAATATAGCAATAAATATGAAAGCTTCCCATGAATCTTCTCCTTTATTTCTTTCTGATGAATACATTACTGTACGTAATAATTTACCTTGTGCAGTTGAAAAACCAGTTTTTATAACTTGACAAATGCATCCTTTATTAGGTGGTATTTGATTTATATTATTAGGTAATTTTTCTGTTTCATCATTACGAGAAACTTTAACTACTTTTGTTCCTGCAAATAAAACACAATTTTTATGATGTAATTTAATATCTAAAATATTATTATGTTCATAATCTAATTTTGTAATTGAATCTTTAATTTGTGGTACACTTTCACCAGTTAACATTGCTTCATTAACAATTGCACTACCACTTAATAATAATAAATCACATGTTAATGGTGATGGTTCTTTATCTTTATGTTTATTTAATACAGAATTAACATTTTTTTTATTAAATCTTTCTTCATTTTTTTTTTTAATTTCTTTTAATTTTTTTAATAATTGAATAACTTTATTATTTTTAGTATCTTCATCTTCTTCTTCTTTAACTTCTTCATATGAATTACCATCAACAACACTAACAATATCACCAGGTAAAAGTTCACTAGAAGGTATTTTTTTCCAATTATTATCACGATAAACAAAAATTAAATGAGGAGGAACTCTCATATTTCTTAAAGTAGCTAAATTAAATATTCTTTGTGAGACAACAGTAGCTTCAAATACACATAACATAAATAAAGTTATCATTGAATGAATACCATAATCATCAAAAACCCAAAGTAATATACAAAATAATTGAAATACAAAAAATGGTGCAACCATATGTTCTTTATATAATGAAAAAAATGATGGTATTGGGATTTTCATTCTATTTTCACCAAATTTTATTAATAAATTTTTTACTGAAGAATTTTTTATTGGCTCTGGTGATAAAAATTCTATTAATTTTTTATTCTTTATATTAAATTTTGGACGAATAAAATTTTTTTTTTCTTTATCATATACTAATAATATTTTCTCAAATTCCATTGAAATTATATTATCATTTATTTTTAAAGGACAAATTGATGTTCTATTATTCATTTTAAATTTCTCACTTATTATATCAACACGACAATGTGTTGCATTTTCTATATTTTTTTCTATTTTATAACATATTTTTGACATTAAATCTTCAGACCAAAATTTTGAAAAAAATGCAATTCCTTGTAATAATAATATACAAACAAATATTACTCCTCTTAATAAAGAATTTATTTTTGGATTTGAATATATTATAATACAAAGTGATTGAATTATAATAAATGGAAATACATCTAAACGTTCTATTAATTTTCTTTCTTTTAAAAATGTAAATTTTTTTATTGGTTTATCCATTTTGGAAAATAAATATTTTTTATTTTTTAATTTTTTTATTATTTAGTTTCGTGTTTTGATATTAATTAAATAATTAAAAAAAAATATAATTTAAAAATTATTTTTTATTTGAAAATATATATATTGAAAAAATATTATTATGATTTGATTCTCATATTTTTATAAATTATTTAATTTAAAATATAATTTTCAATATTGGAAAATATAAAAGTTGTTGATTAGAAATATTAAAATCTATTCAGATGAATTTATAATCAAATTATATTAAATAGAATATTCTTAATTAAAATTTAAAAAAAAGAAATTTAAAAATGAGTAAATGGAAATTTAGTTTATATTAAAAAAATAATAATCAAAGAAGTAAATTTAAAATGGGTGTTATTAAATCAATATGTTGCAATAATAATAAATTGTCATCAGATATAATTCAAGATACAATAAGATTAAATGAACAAAATAAAAAAAGTAATAATAATAAAAATAATAAAGAATCAAATATTAATGGAGAAAAAAAAAATGATACAATAACTAATCCAACAGAAGAAAATAAAAAAACAATTCCAAATGATAAAAATGAAAAAATATATAAAAGAGTTTCTTTTCTTCAAAATCATAATCAAAGAAGAAAATCAATTTCAATATCAATAAATCAAATAAATCAATTAACAAATGAAACTAAAATAAAAAGAAGAGAAAAAAAATCTCATTCAACAATAAATCAAAATTTAAAATTAGATTTATCTAATTTTAAATATAAATTAAAAGAAACATATAATCAATTACCTTCAAATAAAAAAAAAATAATAACTTTATCATTAACTCCAAAAAATAATAATAAAAAAAATTCATCTTCTTCTATTAATTCAGATGACTTATCACCATCAAGTTTAAATATAAAAAAAGATAATTTAGATATTGAAGAAATAAATGAACCTTTTACAGAAAAACAATTATCAACTTTAAAATCAATTTTAAAAAAAGAAGAATTAATAATTGATGAAATGGATGAAGCAACAATAAATGTAATAATTAATTCAATTTCTTTTATTAGAATAAATAAATCAAAAGTCATTATTTTTTCTTATGAAAAAGAAAACGAAAATGAAAGTGAAAGTGAAAATGAAAAAGAAAAAGAAAATAATGAAAATGAAAAAAAAGAAAAAAATGAAAATAAAGAAAATAATGAAAATAAAGAAAATAATGAAAATTATTATTATATAGTTTATAAAGGAAAATTAAGTTATTTAATTGATGATGATAAATATGAATTACCAAAATATAATGGAATTGGCACAAATGCTTTAATTAAAAATTCAAAAAAAAATTGTTCTTTATTATCAATGGAAAAGAGTTATATTTATAAATTACCAATAGAAAAATATAAAATAATAGCAGAAGATTTTTTTAATAAAGAACATAAAATGAAAGTAGAATTTTTATTAAAAAATTTTTTTTTTGCTGGGTTTAAATTAGAAATAATAAATATAATTGCAGAAAGTTGTTTAAAAATAAAATATAATAAAAAAACAATATTACAACAAGAAGATCAATTTAATAATAGTATTTATATGGTTTTAGAAGGATATGTTACTTGTTCAAAAGGAGAAATGATAGTAAAAAGAATTTTTAATGGAGAAATTTTTGGAGAAATTGGAATTTTTAATCAAATTGAATCTTTATATACTTATACTACAAGTAATGATACAATTATATTAAAAATTACTTATGATGATTTATTTAATATTTTAGGCGATAATGCAATTAAAAATATTATTTATAATATATATGAAAAGAGTATTAAAGGAAATGAAATATTAAATCAATATTTTAATATTGGAGAAAATAAGTCAAAATTATTTAATATTTTTCAATTTAAATTTTATTTTAATGATATTATTATGACACAAAAAGAAAAAAAAATATTAATTCCAATTTCAGGTTCAATTTTTAAATGTCATCATAAAACAATTAATTCAAAAGAACATATTGGTAATTATATTTATCAAACAATAATAAAATTATATTCATTTGAATTTAATCAAAGAAATTCTTTAAGTAAACATCCAACTAATGTAAGTACAGTATCAAATTCAATAAGAAATAATAATACACAAATAATAAATAATGATAAAAATAAAAATGATTTATTAGAAAAAGGTGAATTATTTATTGATTCAATATTAATAAATAATAATTTAAATTATTCAATTTTAGGGGATGAATGTTTAATTTTTGAATGTTCATGGAATGATATAGAAAAAAATTTAAATATTCCATCTCAAGAAACAAAATTAAATTTATATGATAGAATAAATTTATTAAAACCACTTCCTTTATTTAAATATTTATCACCTTTAAAAATATTTCAATTATCAAATTATTTACATTTAAATTCATATAAAAAAGGAGAAATAATATTAAAAGACGGACCAACAAGTAATAAATTTTACATAATAAAATCAGGTACAGTAGAAATAAAAATAGATAAAAATACATTAAAAATATTAGAAAAAAATCAAACTTTTGGTGATATATATTCACAAATTGGTTCATATACAAGAAAAGCAAATTTTATATCATCATCACTTAATGTTGAATGTTATTATATTGAAAAAGAAAATTATGATGATATAGTAGATAAAGATGAAATATTTTTAAAACCTTTAAAAAAAATGTTACAAATGAAAGATATAACAATGTCACTTGATAATTTATATTATTTAAAAGATTTAGGATGTGGGGCTTATGGTAAAGTATATTTAGTACATGATAAAAAGAGATTTTTTGCAATGAAAACAGCAGAAATTCAAACAATGAATCAAATGAAAGAAATGGCAGAATTATATATAAATGAAAAAAATATTATGTTTTCTATTGAACATCCTTTTATTGTTTCAATTATAAATACATTTAAAACAAGAGAATATTTATTTTTTTTAATGGAATATGTTGATGGAATAACATTAAGAAAATATTTAAATATTCCAGAAAGAAAAAATAAAGATTTAAATGAGACTCAATTTTATGGTGCATTATTATCTTGTGTTTTATCATATTTACAAAAGAAAAAAATTATTCATAGAGATTTAAAACCAGATAATTTAATGTTAGAGTATACAGGATATATTAAAGTAATTGATTTTGGAATTGCTAAAGATATTACAATTAAAGATTATACTAATACTTTTATTGGGACTACTCATTATATGGCACCTGAAATTATTTTAGGTAAAAATTATAATAGTTCTGTTGATTATTGGTCACTTGGTATTATTTTATATGAAATGTTTTATGGAAATTTACCTTTTGGAAATGATGAAAAAGATATTCATATTGTTTATAATGAAATTATTGATAAAAAACCTTATTTTATTACTGATTCTAATTTTACTTTTTTTAATGATTTTATTTCTGGTTTATTAAATAAAAATCCTAAAAAAAGAATTAATAGTTTTAATAAAGTTAAAAGTGAAAAATTTTTTGAAAAATTTGATTTTGATGGTTTATTAAATATGAAAATTAAAGGTTATTATAGATTTGATAAAGTTTTAAATCAAAATGATTTAAATTATATTGATGTACCTTTTATTAATTATATGAAAAATAATTTATTTACTTCAAGTGGTGATTTAGATGATTTTTTATTAAAAAATGAAGAACAAGTCTTTAATGATTTTTAATAAAGGTTTTTTATTTTTTTATTTTATTTTTATTTTTGTTTTTTATGTTTTGTGATGATATAATTTTTAATTTTTTGGATTATTTGTACAAATAAATATAAATTTATATTATTAATTCAAAATATAATAATATTATTAAATAATTAATAAAATATATTTCTTTTATTTTATAATATTTTATATTATTAAAAAATAAATATAAAATCTAATTAATTAAATTTACTTTACTTAAATAAATAAAAAAATTAAAAAAAAAAATTATTTAAAAATCATTATCATATTCAATATTTTCTTCATTATTTTTTTTATTTTCAAAAATTTTCAAAGCAACTTCATAAAAAATATCATCAACACCAAAACCATTTTTAGCAGAAATTTCTTTACAAATATCAATATTATTATTTTTAGCAAATTCTAAACTTTTAATAAAAGAAACAACTCTTAAATTATCATTAACATCAATTTTATTTCCAACAATAGCAATAACTAAATTATTAACTTTACTTTTTAATTCTTTAATCCAATAATTTAAATTAAATAAAGAATCTTCATTAGTAACATCATAAATTAATAATGCACCATCGGCATTTCTATAATAAATATTAGAAATACTTTTAAATCTTTCTGATCCTCCTGTATCCCAAATATGAAGTTTTATTAATTCATTATTTTTTATTTTTATATTTTTTGCATAAAAAGATCCTCCAATTGTTGCTATGTATTTATTTGAAAAATTTCCTTTTATATAACGATTTGCTATTGATGATTTTCCTACTGATAAATCTCCTAATAATACTATTTTAAATTCTAATGTTGTTATATTTGATGTTTTAATTTTTAAATTTTTAAAATTTAAGTCTTTTTCTTTTTTATTTGAACAACATGTCATTTTTTTTTGTTTATTTTTTTTAAAGTGAAAAATTTTATTTTTATTTATTTTATATTTATTTATAATGTATTAATTAAATCTTTTTTTTGATTCAAAAATGTTAAATATTAAGAAATAACATTTTCAAATCATATTATTTTAAAATTTATTTGTTAATATGAAAAAAAAAATTAAAATATTAGATTATTATTTTTAATATAAAAAATGATAATATTAAAAATATAAAATTATATATAGTTAAATATATAACGAATGATTTGAAAATATATTATTAATATGAGAAATATAATAAATTTTATTTGAATATCTATTTCATAAAAAATAAAAGGATTATATTGAACTTCTCTCATAGTATATAATAAGGAATTTTAAAATCAAAATTTCATTTTTTATCTACATAAAACTAAACTTCTATTACATTTTTTCTTTAAATATAATAATTATTTTTATTAAATTTTAAAAAATTCATGAATTTAAATTTTTTATTTCTTTTTCTTTTGTATCATTTTCTGTGTTATTAATTTCATTATTTTCTTTTATATTCATTTCTTCTATTTATTATTTATCAATTAAATTTATATTTTTTTAAATTATTTTTTTAACTAATTTGTAAATGTATTCATTAATATATTTTTCATTTTTTTTCAATTTGTTCATATATTTATTTTATTAATTCATCTTTTAAAAATATATAATTTCATTTTGAAATTATATAAATATAATTAAATAAAAATAAGTATTATATAAATATATAATATAAATTATAAATTCTTATTATTAAAATACCAAAATATATAAATATGGTATTATTTGTATGAAAATTAAAATAATTAATTAATCAAATATATTAAAAAATTATACATTTAATTTTATCATTTTCATTTTCCAAATAATTATTTAATATTTCTTCATATTTTTTATATTGAAAATTATTATTTAATTCATTGATTGATTTATTATTTAATTCATTATATTCATTTTCTTATATCCCATTCATCAGAATATTTTTTTTCTTTTGAAATAATCATAATATCAATATATTTTTCATATGATTCAAAATTTTTATTAAGAGAAATATTTTTTAATTGATAAAATATATTTTTTAATTCTTCATTAGTTTTTAAAAAACTAATATTTTTAATTTTAATATGATTTTCTAAACTTTTAATTATTGAAATATATTCAATAAACCTTTTATCTACATTATACACTTCTTTTGTTTTAATATGATAAGAATTATTGTTCTCTAAAATGACATTTTAGAGGACATTTTTTACAATATGAAGTTAATAAATTAGTTATAAAATTTTGATATATTTCTTTTTCACATTCATAATTACATCTATCACAATATTTTGTACGTAAATTATTATGATTTTCTATTCTTTCAATTTTTAGTGTTTTTGAATTTTTGATTCCATTATTTATTAATTCAATATCTATTATAATATCTCTTAAATTTATTTTATTTAATAATATTTCATTAAAATCTTCATTTAAATTTTCTAAATTAATTAATATTTGTTTTTTTATTTTTATTACTTCTCTTGTAATATTTAAATTTATTTTAGGAAAATTTATTAATTTTTTTATCAATTTATCAAAATTATTCATATTCATTTCCCAAATTCTTTTTATATTTTCATCTTTTTCATTATTTAGAATAATAGAATTATTAAATTTAAAATATCCTTTTGATTCATTTATAATTAAATTAAATATTGAATCTTTTTCTTCAAATTTATTAATTATTAAAGGTTTTATATTATTATAATCTATAAACATAAATAAAATATTTTTAATAACATCATATCCAAATAAATTCAAAATATTATTAATAATATTTATATTATTATTATTACTTTTAATAACAAAACATATTGCATTAATATTATTATTATTCATTATATATTCTATTTTATTTATAATTTGTATATTATTTTCTTTATTAAAAATAGAAATATCTATAATTTTAATAGAAGGAATATTTAATGTTTTTTTAATATTATAAATATTAATTTCATTTTCTTTTTTATTTAATTTTTTATTTTCATTATTTATAATATATCTAAAATCATCTTCATATTTTATATTCATTATATAATTAATTAAACTATTTATTAATGTCTTTTTTCCATTTTCTTTTTCTCCTATTAATAATATTGATAATGAATTAATATCATCTATTTCATTAATATTTGGATATAAATATAATTGTTTTAAATTTTTTTTGTTTAGATAATAAAATACTTCCTTCTATTGGTTTATTTTTTAATATTTTATCTTTTTTAATATAAATAATATTTGAAAGATTATTTATTTTTATTTTATTTTCATCTTCTATTTCAATAATTTTATCATCTATATAAAAATGATAATTTTTATTTATTAAATTATCTAAATCATTTCTTATATTATCAATTGTTTGATTTGAAAAATATTTATTAACATATAATTTATTATCAATATTTAATTTATATATTTTTAATTTATTTTCTTCTTCAATATATATTTTATCATTTTCTAAAATATTTGAGATTAATAATTCATCTTCTTTTAATATATCCATTTTATCTTGTTTTAATATAAAATTAAAATTATTTATTTTAATTAATTTCCTTAGTTCAGATAATTTTTTTGTTTTTGAAATCATTATTTTATCTATTTGATTATCATTTAATATAATTGAAATTACTGAAAATGATTTAATATAAATTTTATTATCTTTTATTATATACTCTATTAATCTTTCTTTTTCTATTTTTTTATCATTATGAATAAAATAATAATTTTCTGATATTATATTGTTTAAAATTTTTCTTAATTCTGATAAAGAAATATTTAAATAAGTTTTCTTTTTTATTAAATATTCATCATTCAAATAAATTTCAACTGAAACTTCTTCTTTTTTCATTATAATTTTTTTATATCCTGTTTTTATAAATACTAATATAATTTAATAATTATTTTATTAAAAAAATATCATATATAAAATAAATATAATTTATTTTTTTATAATTTATTTATTAAATGGTTTTTAAAATAATAAAAATAACATGAAATTATAATAATATTTAATTAATTTTAGAAAAATATTTTATTATAATTGAATGAATTTATATTTTCTATAATTAATAAATAATACTTATTTTAAATTTAATAATAGATATTTATTTATTAAAAAAAATGTCAATATGGAATGAATATAAGAAAATAGGAATAATAAAAAATAAAGTAGATGGAAATATTTATAAAGTAAAAAATAAAAAAACAGGAAATTATTTAGCAATTGAAGAAATAAATAAAAAAAAAATAAATATGAATGAGATAAAGAATAATAATTTAATAAAAGAAATAATTGAAATAAATGAAAAGATATATATAATAATGGAATTATGTATATGTAATTTAGAATATTTAATGAAAATAAGAGATAAAGGATTATCAATTAAAGAAATAAAGGAAATATTAATTGAAATAAATAAAAATAAAAAAATAAAAAATATAAATTTAAAACCTTCAAAAATATTAATATCTTCAAATAATAAATATATAATAAAAGATTTTAATAATTCATTTAAAGGAGATAATTTATTAAATATAGGAATATTAATTTATTATATGTATTTTAAAGAATATATTAATAAAGATGAAATAAATAATAATAAATTAAAATCAATTAATAATAAAATATTAAATGATTTAATGATTAAATTATTAAATAAAAGAATATCATGGGATGAATATTTTAATCATTCTTTTTTTCAACAAAATTTATTTCAATTTAATTTTCAATGTTTAAAACATTATAATAAAGAAGTTAATTATTATTGTAAAGAATGTAAAATAAATATTTGTGATAATTGTTTAAAAGAACATGATAATTCTCATCAAATTATTATTTTTTCTTCTATTGGATTAAATAAAGATGAAAGAGATGAAATTGATAATTTATTTAAAGATATTGTAAATCAAATAAATTTTTTAAATGAATATAAAAATAATATAAAATCTTTTTTTGATAAAATGAAATTAAAAAAAGAAAATATT
>JAEEGK010009900.1_pt1 | contig 22106 bp, 13 predicted proteins | sample 8958771 | NCBI WGS metagenome assembly JAEEGK01 (sample SAMN16246547, study PRJNA631951) | gut metagenome | biome: gut microbiome; feature: rumen; material: SC-attached | host: Bos | place: Iran: Karaj | collected 2018-10 | reverse complement strand
ATCCCCAATCCCCAATCCCCAAACCAAAAAAAATATTGTTTTTAATTTATTTTTAAGGTTAAGGTTTATTTTATTTTATATTTATTTATATTTTTTAATATGCTTTTGAATAATTATTTTAAATAAAAATTTGAAAAAATGGGTTTCAATAGTTTACTTTTATTTGGCAAAAAAAACAAATATGATTATTCAAACAAAAAAAATAATTTTTTTATTCAATTAGATTTATTTGGAACAATCTATTTGCCTTCATTATTTTATCAAAATGAACAAAAATCAATATATGGTTCAGTTTTAACACTATTTTTATTTTTTATAATATTTATAAAAATAACTTTAATAATTTACCACTTAATAATAAAAGATCATTATTCACTAAAGATAAATACATTTAACGATCAAGAAATTCCAATAAAATTAAATAATTTTTCAATTGCAATTTGTTCAGATAATAATTTTTCTATTCAAGACAATATAAAATATAATTCTTTTTCATTATCAAATAATAGTAAAAATATTTATTCTGTTCCTAAGGTAACAAAACATGAGAATTTTAATGAATGTATTAATTATGATTTAAATAATATAAATTTAGAAGATAGTGATGACCCTAGAAAAATAGTTTTTGCTTCTACTTTTTTTGAAATTATAAACAATAACACAAATTCATTTTTTGATATTAAAATTTTACTCCCTTTTATTTATCCTTCAATAACAAATTATTATAATCCATTAAAAAAACGAATAAAAATCTTATATATAAATGAATCTTCAACAAGGAGTAAAACAATAAATATATATTTATCAAAACTTCAAATAATTTATAAAGATAATTTCATTTTTGATTTTAAAAGTGAATCAGAAGATTATGTCATTGTAGAAAAAACTGAAATCTTAGATAATGAAGAAGATACAATTGGATATAATTATATTCATATTTATTATTCTGGATGGAGAACTCAATATATATTTAAAGGTTATGATTTAGATTCTGATATTTCTTCTTTTGGTGGATTTATTAATTTTTATTTCTTTATTTTTAATTTAATTGGAAGAATTACTAATTCTTTTTTAATGTATAATACAATTAAATCTAATTTATCTAAAAGAAGAAGTAGAACTTTAACTTTTAAAAGAAATTTAACATCAACAGTTCCTAATCAAAAAAAATGTGTTTTGAATTTATCTGCTTTTAATAGACCTAGTGAGGAAAAATTTGTTAAAAATACAAATAATTTTTTTATGAAAAAAAATACTATTTTCGAACCTAAAAATAGAAATAATTTTTCTTCTGCTAACAATAATCTTTTAAATGAACAAGAGAATTCTTTTATTTTTTTTGAAAAAGATAAAGAACAAGAAGATTTTGAAATTTATCAATTTCAGAGATTAATTGATTATGGGTATATTTATCAAATATTAAAAGATTTTATTTTAATTCAAATTCTTTCTTTAAATTCAGAAAAAGCTAAAATTTTTTTTGAAAAAAGAAAAAAATGTATTAATGTTATGAAATTAGAAAAAGAAATGTTAAATTGTCTTTATTCAAATAATTTAAATTTTTTTGATAAACTTCAAAATAAAATTGATTTAATAAATAAAAATATTTTTATTTATTATAAAAATGATAATGCTAATAAAAAGGAAACAAGTTTTGTTGAAAATAAATAAAGAATAATATTCATTTTTGAATAAAATAAATATTTAAAATTTTTTTAAATCATTTTAATTGTCTATAATACTTTTATTAATAAAATCAATTATACTTTTTATTACAAGAAAATAAATGTTCATTTTAAATGAACAGATTAAAAAAATTCTTTAATTTTTTTTTTCTCATTCTCAATGAAAAAAGTAAATAAATGAAAAAAAGATATTGGAAATCCTATAAAAATAAAATTCTCCACTTATATAATATATTATTTAAATAATGATAAATCATTCACATTTTTTTTAAGTTTAATTTTATTTTAATTTGTTTTTTCTTAGAAAATATATTTTTTTCACAAAAAAATTTATAAAAACAAAATTTAGAATAAACATTTTTAATCCATATCTCTTTTGATCTTATATTATTTATAAATAATTAATATTGTTTTTAAAAAAAATTATAACATTTTTGTTAAATAAAAAAAAAATTAAAATGATATTTTATTGATACTTGACATTATTTAAACAATTTTCAAATTGTAAATCTCTGGATATTTCTCTAATTATTTTTTCATAATCTTCTTTCATATTCAAAGGAACAACCCCTGTAAAAGTGGGAACAGTTTCTCTAGTAATATTATTATTTTTTTGAATTATAGACTTAGAATTAAGTGAAAAATTTACATTATTATATCCTTTATTCCTTAAATATAAATTTATTTTTCTTACAACATTTAATTTTTGTTCATTATCACCGTTAAATAACCATTCATTTGAATTCTCATTTTTACTATCATTTGAGTAAATTATATTATTTTCAAAATCCTTAATTTTTTCTTTATCAAGTTTATAATTTAAATAAACAATCCCTCTTTCATTTACAATAATAATTTTTGGTAAATCCAAATTTTTAAAATCTTCATTTTTTCCGTTAACAAAATAATGAGGATATTGATTTAAACAACCTTCATTAATTAATTTTTTTTTTCTTTGAAAAAAAGAATTAGTTTTACAAATACAAATGATATTTAAATTTTTAATATTATTTTTAAACAGTTCAAAATCTTTTTCATCATCATAAATAAATACTCCATCATAATTATTTCCATTTAAGTTAATTATACTTTCATTACCATTAATATCATATACTTTAGGTGATTCAAATTTATTTCCTTTTCCAGGTAAATTTTCTATTTTCCAACACTTTTCATCATTTATATCATAAAAACTTTTTGTGGAAGTTAAAGCAGAAAATAAATCATCTTTAAAATTTAATACTGAATTTTCAAATTTTTTTGGAATTTGACCATTAATTTCTATATCTCTTTTGATTCCATCTATATTTACTTTTTCATTTAACATTATTGATATTGATTGATTTGGGGATTGATTTAATTGTTCGGAAATTATATTAATTAATTCTGGCATATTTTCTATATTTTTTGTATAAGAAGTTTCTACATCTGGGATTGGATATTGATAAGCATCTTGAAAAAAAATTGGAGCTTTATTCTTCATATATGGAATTGGTAAATCTATATCATATGAAAATTTCAATGCTCTATCCAAAGTATTTTTCAATTTCATTTTTTTAAATGGAATTTTTAGATTATTGATATAAAAATGATTATTATATTAATTTTTATAATTTTATAAATTTTGAAAAAGTGAAATAAAGAATAAAGTTATATTTTGATAATATTTTTTTATATATTTAAAAAATATAATCAAAATTTAAAATTTATTCTATTTTTTTAAGTTAGAATTTCTTTTCTTTTTCTAAAGAAAATGAAAAAATTAAATTTATAAAAATAAATTTTTAATAACTAAATAGTCCATTACTTAAAATTTATAAATTTAAAATAAATTATGAAATAAAGTTATTAATCTTCTTCCTGATTAACATTTTTATGTTTAACAGGAGTTTTTTGTCTTTTATGATAAATATCATCACTATTAGAATTTGATGTATTATTCTTAGTATCATTTGTCCATTGTACTTTTCCTTTCTTTTTTTCTTTTTCATGTTGGTCATTGGAATCTTTGTCCATTTTTTTATTAAAATCAAAAAATTATTTTAATTAATAAATTAATGATATTAAATTAGACTAAAATTGCTATATATTCAAATAAATTTTATGAAAAATTATTATTGTGTTTATTTAAATTATAATGTGCGTTCCAAATTTGTTGAAAAAAAACACATAAAAAAATTAAAAAGATATATTATCATTAATTAATAATAAAAGAACATTTTATTTTGATTTAGATATATCCCTTAATATTCAAAAAAATAAATTATCTAAAATGTAAATTATAAAATAAATTAAAGCAGATAATCATAATTCAATAAATTATAAATAAAATTTAAAGGTTCATCAATCCATAATGAATTGGGAGAAACACTTAAAAATTAAAAATCATAAACCAATTGTTCCAAAATTTATCTTCTTCAATTCAAATCTTATATGAATAAAATCTACAATCCTGATTTTTTAATTATATATAAATACCTATAATTATTAAAATAATGAGATAATTAAACAATTTTTTAATGTAAATAAAATTTTTTGTTATTCAAATATTTAAATAATATATATATATTTCAAATTAATTTGAATTTTATATTTAAAAACAAATTAAAAAAAATTAAATGAAAACTCAAGAAGAAAATGAATTACTATCAATATCATATGATAAAATGTTAATGTATGAAATAAAAATAAGAGCACAATTAAAATTTAAGAAAAAATACTTCCCAGAAAATAGAAAAGACAATTATATAAATATGATAATGGATGTTCTTATATTTAATAAAAATTGCCATTTAGTTACAATGTTTAAAGATTATATGATTTTAGATTTTATAGATGAATTTTTTAAAAGATTTTATAGAACAAATGAAAGCAAAGAAAGAATTCCTCGTTTTGCAAATTTTTATAAAAATTATTTAAAATTTTTTTGTAAACCTACATTTCGTAATTTTGAAATAAATGATATTATTCAAGAACATAGTGAAAAAAAAGCTGAATTATATTATAATCAGAATTTTAAAAACAAAAAAGATAAAATTAATTTTGATGAAGGATTATTTGAAGATGATGATGAATCTTATAAAGTTTCAAAATCAAAAATTGAAAAAACTATGTTCAATGATATAATAAAAAAGCAAATTGATGAAACAAGTTTAGGAATAATTCAAACAGAAGAAAATTCAGAATTAACAATAAATCTTCAACCAAATGACTTTATATCTAATCAAAGTCTTTTATACACTAAAAATTCAAATGAAGAAAGCCTCTTAAATGCCATTAATGCATTAAATGGTAAAAATTTAATTAAAAATAAAAAAGCTTATCAACCAAAAATAAGTCAATTTTATATGAATTACTCAGTAAATTCTAAACAAAAAAATTCTAAATTATTATCTTATACTGCTTTGTGTCAAAAAAAAAAAATTATTTCAAAAAGTAAAAATAGTAATTTCAGAGATAGTATAAAAGATGAGAAAAGTAGTCATACAAAAAGTCAGATACAATTTAAAGTTAAAAATATAAAAAAAAGTAGAAATCAAAATACTCAATCTTCTAACAATAACTTACATACATTAACTAAATTAGATTTAAAATTCCAAACTTATAATAATAAATCAAATAATTCTAAAAAAATAGGAATTGGTTTATTCAATACTCAAAAAGTTGAAAATTTATTAAATAAATTTCAAAAAAATATCATTCATAAAAAGAATATGTATTCAATAGATAATTTAATAAGTAAAAAAAGTAAAAATAATTTCACAAATTCAACAATATCAAATTTAAATCATTCAAACAAAACAAAAAAGGGTCCAACAAATATAAATAATAATACTTCTAGTTTAAGAAAAAACAATAATAGCACAAATAAGAAAAGAATAGGAAGTTCATATTCTATAAATAAAAATAAAAAAACCGTAAAAAATAATAAAATTATAAATAAAAAAGTTCAAAATCACCATATAAATTACACAAATAATAATGATGATATCGTAAAAATAACACTTGCAACATTATTTATGAATGAACATAAATCAAATTCTTTAAAAAATCCAAGTCATCATAGAACAAATAGTAACAATAATAATAATATTAACAACAATAAACAAATACAGAACTTTAATATTAATATTAACAATCAAATAAATATTTCAAATAATCAATTTCAAGAAATAATATCTTCCAAATTGAAAAATCAATTAAGTAAAAATGATAAAGTTGATTTAACGATATGTAATAATTTGAAAAATATAATAGTAGAAAAGACAAAAAAATATTCAAGAAATAAAGGAAGGAGTATAGAATTAAAAATAAATACAATTTCAACTTCGAATAATCAAAATTCAGTTTATAGAAGCTGTTCTGGTTTAGATAAAAAAATGTTAACAATAACAACAAATAATTTAAATTTAAAAAGTCCTAATAAAAGTAATATTTCTAATCAAGATAAAATTCATAAAATTTCAACTAGTAAATTAATTAAATCTTTAGGAAAATACAAAGTAATGGATATTTATTCTCGATCTAAAGGTATTGGAAGTAACTTAAATTTTAAAATAATTAATAATACAATTTCTCCTAAAAATAAAAGTGAAAAATAAATTTTTTTAAACTGGATAAAATATTAAATTGTATTTGATTAATTTGTATTTTTATTTTTTATTATATATACGTTCTTATTTTTTTCAAAGTTATATTTTTAAAAAATAAAATTAAAACTATAAAATATTTATTTAAATAAATATAAAAAAACTTTATTAATCTTCCAAAAACATAAAATAAAATTATTAAAACTCTGGATTTGTTTTTAAATTAAATAACTTTATTTTCAATAAAAATATCTTAAATAATTTTTTATCCAGATTTAAAAAGAAGTACAGCAATTTGGCCTAAATAAAAGTAAATAAAATGTTTAGTTTCATGAGTTACATAAGATCCGAAATTTCTTCCAACAACACAATGCCAAGTTGGATTATGTTTTCTATCAAATTCTTTTTTGATATAACATGCAATATCTTTTTCAATATTATATGAATCTATTGCTTTAGTTGCTACATTAATTGCATCTTGTTGCATATCTTCAGTCATATCTGAGTTTTTAATAATTGCTTTTCTTTCCTTATCCATTTTTATATATAATTTTAAATATTTGAATTTTAAAAAATCAAAGTTTATTTTTGAAGAAAATAAAAAAAATTAACATCAATTTTTTAAAATTATATTTTTTAGAGTTTTTCATTTAATTATTTCATAGAATAATGTTTTAATTTTTTTATGTTATTTATTTAAAGAAATTGTATATTTTAATGCTATTGAAACTTTTATTTTTTAATATGTATTCTGAAATTATTCTTTATAAAATATAAAAAAATATAACTAAAAAGAAAAAATTACAAATCAACAAAATTAAATATTACCAAAATTCATTTTTCAAAAAAATAAAATAACATTAAAAAAAAATAAACTAAAAACCTAAATTAAAAGAAATACCTTATCTCAAAATAAGAATAACTGAAAAAATTATAAAAATGCTTCAAAAAAATCTTAAATAAATAAATAATTAAAAAAGAAAAATATGGAAGATCAAAACAAAGAAAACAACGATGAAAACATAATAAATAACGAAGACAATAACGATTATGGAAATGAAGGTGAAATAGATATAGGAGAAAATGGAATAGTAATGAATAACACAAAAAATGAGAATTCAAACAATAGTCAAGTTTCTCCAACAAGAAACAGCAGTGAAAGATTTAAGAGAACAAATTCATTAGCATCAACTGTAATAGGACAAAATACAGTTTATGTTCCTCCTTGGAAAAAAAAAGCAAGAAATATTTTAGATTCTCCTCCAGTACAATTAACAATGACAGTTTTTACAATATATATATTATTTGCAGATGACATTAAAGTTATTTGTACAACGAAAAAAGCAGATCCTCCTTTTTCAACCATTGTTATTATATTAATGATAATTTTTTTCATTGAATTAGTTGTTTCTGCTGTTGTTCTAGAAGATTACTTTTTAGGATTTTATTTTTGGTTAGATTTTGTTTCTTTAATTTCTATGGTTTTAGATATTCATTGGTTTTATGATTGGATGATAAATTCTATTTCAGGTGGAGGTTCAGGAGTTAAAAAAGCAAAAACTATTGGGGCAATTGCTAAAGCAGGGAAAAGTGCTAAAATTGCTGCAAGAGCTATTAGGATTTTGAGAGTTTTAAGAATTATCAGATTGGTTAGGGTTAGTAAATTATATAAAGCTAGGGAACAAATTATTAAAATGGATATGAAGAGAAAAGAAATTGAAAGAAAGAAAGAACAACAAGAAAAGGAAAGACAAAAACAAATTGAACAAGAAAAGAAAAAAGAAGAAGAGGCTAAAAAAGCAGAAGAAGAAGCTAAAAAAAAGGCAGAAGAAGATATGAAAAAGGGAGAAGAAGAGAAAAAAGAAGAAAATAATAAAGATGATATTATGACTCTAAATAAAAATAAAGGTGATGGGAATAAAGATGGTTATTCTAAATTAAATATTAATGAAGAACAAAAAAATGAAGAAGAAGAAAAAAAAAATGAAGAAGAAAAAGAAAGTGATGAAGAGAATGAAGATAACACTGAATCAATGTCAAAAACAAATAATGAAGAAACAGGTGAAGTTCCCGAAGAATCAAAAGTAGGAAAATTATTAGCAGATAGAACAACTAAAAAAGTTATAATATTAATTTTGAGTATGATGATAGGAATAATATTATTTAATACATCATTTTATTTAGAAAAAAAAACAGGAATGGAAATGGGATTAAAAATTTTTTCAAATTTTGCTTCAATGAATGATCCAGATTTGAATTTGACTTTTTCAATATATGTTTCAGAAAATTTAGGAACTTCATCACCTATGGTTTATGCAAAAGTTGGTTATTTAGTATATGATTCAGGAACAAATGTGAGTGATTTAAGAGAACAAGAAAAAAATGCATACAGTGAAGATTGTTCTCAATTATTAATTACAGATGGCGCTAATTCAATTTGTGAAGCAACTTTTGATGTTTCTAAAGCAAATAGATTAAGTGCAATTTTAAATATAGTTAAAACTTGTTTTATTTGTGTTGTTCTTACTGTAAGTTCATATTGCTTTAGTAAAGATACTTCTGAAATGGTTTTAGAACCAATTGAAACTATGATTTCCAAAGTAAAGGAAATTACTAAAAATCCAATTGAAGCTCTTCAAAAAAATGAAAAGGAAGAAATCACGAAGGCATTAATCGAAGAAGAAGAACAAAAAAATGCTTTTTGTAATTGTAATAACAATAATAATAAGAATAAAAACACAGGAATAAGAAAAAAAAAAGAAGCTCCTTTAGAAACAGAAGTTTTAGAAAATACAATAACAAAAATAGGAGCTTTATTAGCATTATCTTTTGGAGATGCAGGTTCAGAAATTATAGCAAAGAATATGCAAAAAAATTCATCTGGAGAAGTAAATCCTATGATTCCAGGTAAAAAAGTTTGTGCAATTTATGGATTTTGTGATATAAGAAACTTCACAGACACTACAGAAATTTTACAAGAAAAAGTAATGGTTTTTGTAAATGAAATTGCAGAAGTTGTTCATGAATTAACAAGTGAATATGGTGGAAGTGCAAACAAAAATATAGGAGATGCATTTTTGTTGGTGTGGAAATTCCCTGAAAAATTTTGCTTTACTAGTAAAAAAACAAATGAATTAATGGTTTATAATTGCGATCAAGTAAATCAATTATGTGATATGGCTTTAATATCAATTATATTAGTTTTAGCAAAAATATATAAATCAAAAACTTTCGAAAAATATAGAACAAATGAAAAATTAATTAAGAAATTTAATGGGTATTCTGTTAAATTAGGTTTTGGACTTCACTTAGGTTGGTCTATTGAAGGAGCAATTGGTTCTGCTTTTAAAATCGATGCTTCTTATTTATCTCCTAATGCAAATATGGCAAACACTTGTGAAGAAAAAACAAAAGATTATGGTGCTTTAATGATTATGACAGATAAATTTATTGAAAATTTAAGTGAAGAAGCTCAAAAAAGATGTAGAATAGTTGATATTATTAATGGAGATGAACCAGTTGGTTTTTATACTATTGATTTAGATTTAAATGCTTTAAGTTTTGATGAAGAAGAAAGTGATTCTCAAAATTTCTTTGATGTTGATGAAGTTACAAGAAAAATGACTAAATATCAGAAAAGAATGAAAAGAAAAAAAAATATAGATGATGCTTTTGCAATCCCCAATAAAAAAAAATTTTGGTTAGATTTTGAAGAAAGTTCTGAAGACTTTGCAACTATGAGAGGTATTTTTACTGATCAATTTTATGATTATTATAATGAAGGTTTTGATGAGTTTAATTTTGGTGATTGGAAAAAAGCTAAAAGGTTATTAGAAGAAGTTTTAAAAATTAAAAGTGATGATAAGCCTACTATTAGAATGTTGGAAAAAATGAAAAAATATAATTATAAGAAACCTTCTGGATGGATAGGTAATACTGAATAAAAGATATTATCTATTAAAAAATAAAACAATTTCAGTTTTGTAGATTAATGATTTTTATTTTTTTATAATTTTAAATAATATAATTTGATATGTTAGGAAAATTAAATAAATTATTGAAATATTAAATAAAAAAAATAAAAATGAGTTTGAATGAAATTAGAGGGAAGTTAATAAATATATATGATAAAATTTCACATCAAAATACACTTCAAGTTGGGTTAGAGTTATTTAAAATATTAATAAGGGATTCTTTTGATTCAAAAGATAAATGCTTATTCATTATAAAAGAAGTGGGAGATTACACAAAAAAATTAAATGGTGTTGAAAAAAAAGAAGCTTTAATTTTAATTCCAATTTTTTTTCAAAATCCACATTGCTTAAACCATATTCCTAGAATATTACAAATTTTATCAGATAATATAAATCATACAACTGAGCCTATATATGAATTTATTGCTAAAATTTTTGGAGAAATTGTAGTTCAAGTACAAAATTATGATAATAGGAATGAAAATAACGAGTCTTCAAATGATAGTTTATTTATAGAATTTTGTTTTGAATTATTAAGTTTTAATAGTACAAAATATTATAATTTAAAAGATTTAGATTTAAAAAGATGTCATCAAATCGTTGGAAATTTAATGCTTTATCAATATATAAATAATAGTATAAGTATTTTAACAGATGAAAATTTAGTTGAAAGAATTTCAATGGTATTAACTGCTCATTTTTCAATATTAAACAAAAAAGGTTATTATGCTAAAAATGAATTATTAAAATGTCTATTGATTTTAATTATGAAAGTTAAAAAACACTATTCTCCATTTGCAAATGATACTATGAAAAAAATTTTAATGTTTATTAACCAAAATAAAGACCTTAATCTAGAACCAAAAATGAAAAAAAATTTATTGGATATTATTTATAATTTAGTTTATTTTAACAAAGAAGAAATTCAAGATTACATTGATGATATTATATATTATGTTAAATTAGAAAAAGTTGATAAAAATAAAGATGTAAGAATGATTGCATTAAATATTTTAAATTTATTAAATGAAGAAGTTATAAATTATGATAAAAATAATTTAGCAAGTTCTTTTAATGAAAGTAAAAAAAATCAGGATGAATTTATAAATTTAATTAAAAATGACAAATTAAAAAAAGGAAAAAAAGAATTTATTTTAGTTGAAAAAAAATTGAAAAATGATAATTTAATAGATGAAGAAACAAAAAATGATAATATAAACAACAATAATTTTAATTTAAAAATGCAAAACAATATAATTAAAAACTTCAATGGCATATCAGAAGAAATGAATAATATTGAAAAAAGAAATGAAGATTTACTTTCAACTGTTGGTAATCTACAAAATTATTTAAATTACAATTATGAAATAATTGATAATAAATTAGATAAACTAAGACAAAATGGTTTAAAAAATATTAAAGAAGAATCTAAAAATATTAATTTAAATAATGAAATAAAAGCTTTATTATTAAAAGATGATAATCTAATAGATTATTTATCGAATATTTCAGATGAATTAATTGAAAAAATTTCATCTGAAAATATAGAAGATATAATAAGAAGATTAATATTATTTTATTCAATAAATAAGGATAATCAAAAAAATTTATATAAAACTATTATGCAAAAAATGATAAACAAAAAACAATCTTCCCTTTCTAAAACTTTTCTCTCAATAACCAAAAATCTAATCTCAAATTAAAAACAAAACACAATATAATAAAATTAAAAAAACAAAAAATAAATTTTTATTATTAATTATTTTATATTTCACCAAAAAAATAATTATTTTCCAAATATAAATAAATATCCCTTAAAAAAATTCCATTTTAAAAAATGGGTAGAAGACCAGCAAGATGTTATCGTATTTGTAATGGAAAACCATTTCCAAAATCTCGTTATAATCGTGGTGTCCCAGATCCAAAAATTCGTTCATATGATATAGGAAACAAAGAAGCTAAATATGATGTTCTTCCAATATGTGTCAATTTAGTATCAAAGGAAATGGAACAAATATCATCAGAAGCTCTTGAAGCAGCTCGTGTAGCAGCAAATAAGGTTTTAATAACAAGATGTAAGAAAGATGCATATCATTTAAGAATGAGAGTTCATCCTTGGCATGTTCTTAGAATTAATAAGATGCTTTCCTGTGCTGGAGCTGATAGACTCCAGACTGGTATGCGTGGAGCTTTCGGTAAACCAGATGGAAAAGTTGCTCGTGTTAGAATTAATGATGTTTTAATTTCTGTTAGATGTAATGAAGATATTGTTCCTGTTGCTAAGGATGCCCTTAGAAGAGCTAGTATGAAATTCCCTGGAAGACAAGTTGTTATGGTCAGTCAAAAATTCGGATTTAGTCATTTAACTCATTATGAATATTTAAAAGCTGAAAAAGAAGGAAATATTGAAGATATGGGAAATTTCTGTAGGATTTTATCTAAGAGAGGACCTTTGAGTAAAATGTTTAAACAACATTAAAGGATTTGGGTTAAATAATAATACATAAATTTTTTTTTGTATTATGAATTTTGGAAAAATATTAAATTTTTTATATAAGATTTATTTATTTTTGATTATTTATTTTTGAAAAAAATTACTGAAAAATTAAAAAATGAATTCAAATATTTTACTGTCAATAAAAACAATAAAATAATGTTGGAAATTAATAACGAAAGAAATTCAATATTTCATGATGTGATAAAACATATTAAATGATCTTTCCTATTAAAAATTTAATGAAAAAATAAATAAAATGTTTTGTTGAAATAAAATTATAAATAGACAAAGTAATTAATAAATGATTTTAAATATTTAATAGAAAATATCTAATAAAATTACCTGAATCAAAAATTTTAATATTTTGGTCAAGGATAAAATAATCAAATTTATAATTGATAAAAAATAAAATTTATGCAGAAAATATTTTAACTAATTCTTGTTTTTATAATGTTCAAAGGAAGTGAATCATCATTGGTTATTTCTTTTTTAATTATTCATTTATTGATATTCAAATAATTAAAGCAAGTTAATGAACAAAAAATATTATTTAAATCAATTTATTAAGGATGCTTTTATTTTTCATAAAATTTCAGATGATATTGTTTCATGATATGAAAGAAATAATAAGAGTTTATAATTTAATAGCAATTAATTTAAGTATATGATTCAAAAAAAAGAGAAAACTCTAAAAATTACAGAATTATATTTCCAAGGTTTTAAATTTTATCATAAAGATAACTTCTTATCATTTATAAAACAAAATTATGAAAAAATAAGGCAATAGCATTTAATAATCTAAAATTAATTCTTAGAAAAATATTTTTCCCTTTGTAAAATTGATTTTCAAAGATAAATGAAGATTTAACTTAGCTTATGACCAAGAAGAAAATTTTCTGTATATAAGCTCAAAATTTTATGTAAAAATTTAAGTCATTTAAAATAAAAAGCACATAATAAAATAAGTTATTATTTTTCTCATTTTCAAGAAACAAATATTTTTATAGCCATTGAATTCAATATTAAATATATGGAAAGAATTAAAAGATTCTCCTAAAAAATATCATAAAGTTTCTGAAAATAAAGATTATGAATCAAGAGATAAATATAATTAATTTAAAGTGAAAATTTCTCCTTTATTTGTTTATTAGAAATTATACATTAAGTAAATCCGTGATTTTTATAACATATAAAACAATCACATTTAAAAACAATAATAATTAATAAATAAAAAAAATTAAAAAATTTATTCAATTTTCTGGCAAAATAATAACCTATAATCATTATTTAAAAATTCATTAAATGTGGTTTATCTCCATTTTTAAGAGCAAATCTACATCTCAAATAATTTTTAAGTTCAGGAACTTCATCAACAGCTTTTTTAACAGCAGTGTCAATACTATTTTGAGCATCTTTTCTTTCATCAGTGATTCTTCCTTTTTTAACATCATTTTCTTCAAAAAAGTCTTTTTCACTTTCTCTTTTAACTTCAACTCTCTTAAAAAAGTCTTTTTCATTAATTTTATCAGCAACTCCTTTAACATTAATTTTAGTTTTAGTAGGAATAACATAAGCAGCATTAACTCTTTTAAGTGGAACTCCATTATATTTATATGGTCCTGTAACAAGTAATAATCCACTTTCTAATCTTTTTAAATATACTACTCTTTTTCCTCTGAATCTTCCTGAAAGAAGAATTATAATTTGACCTTCTTCTAAATCTTTTCTTAATTTTGATTCATGAGGCTTTGTTTTTGATGGACGAGTAAAGTGTTTTTTTGTTGTTGTTACTGGATACCAATTTTTTCGGCTTTTTAATTCTTTGTTAGATTCAGCATTTTTTTTACGGGAGTCTTTTCTTGATTTTAAAAGGTCTTCTTTTGATTTTCCCATTATAGATATAAATATTTTTTTAATTTTTATTTTTTAAATAATTAAATAATTAATTATTCATTAATTTTTTCATAGGTTTTATTTATTTAGATAAAATATTCACAGTTTTACTAGTTTAAGACTTTATTATTATTTATTAAAAGAATTGGAAGAAAAAGTATATTGGAAATATTATATAAAGAAAAATAATTTCTTTATTTTAAAAAATATTGAAAAAATGTTTTATATAAAATTATGAATACACATTAGCAAAAAAACCACAAATATCAGAATTCCAAAAGAAAATAAAAAACTAATAAACTCAAAAATTTTAAACTTCATTAACTTTCTTTCCTATAATTCTTAATTTAGAATAGACTTTTCCTTGAGGAGCCCCTAAAATCAAAGAACAAATAGCATTTCTAGCAAATTGTGTATTTACATTACTTCCTAAAATATGAATTTTTTGATCTTGAACAATTATTCTAGTTCTAGTGGCATTCTCAATAGCATTTTTAGTTTTTCCTTTCTCACCACAAATCCTTCCAATACATCTAGATAAATGGTCTCCATGTAAATTTGCTTTAACATCTTTAATTAAAAATGTTTCCAAATATAAATCCTCTAATCTTAACATTGCAATTGCATCTTGTAATTCAAATCCACACATAAATGCTTTTAAAAAATCTTCACATTTTCTTATTGCACATGGATCATTTGTTGTATCTGAAGTTCTCATTTCAACACATTTTTTTTTTGGATTCATTTTAATTTGAATTTTCATATGTTCAACTAATACTTTTACTATTGTTGGCCAATTTTCTTTTAAAGGCTTCATTCTATTGGGAGGAACTTGAACTTTCGAATATTCTTTTTTTATACTTGGATTTTGAGTTATTATGTTTGATAATGATGATGATTTTATTTGTGATATATCTATTGGATTCATTGATGTTGATATTGTATTTTCTTGAGAACCTGTTACGATATTGTCTGTTATCATTGAATTCATTTTTTTTGAAATGATAAATAATTATTTTTAAGTTTTCTATTTATTTTTTTTTCCTAGTTTTTATTAAAAAAATCATTATTTAATTAAAAAGAAATAATGTGGATATAATAAAAATTTATTTTTTCTCAATTATAAATATTTTATATGGTAATGAAAAGGGATAATTCAAAATTCTAAAAATAGTTAAATTATGAAATAAAAGTAATTTAATAATGGTTATAGTATAAATATATAATTAAAATTATTTGATTATCCAATTGAATTAGTCAATTAAGAAAAATATTTCTTTCAATGTTGTTTAAAATTTAAAAAGAAATTATTATAGAATGAAATTTGTTTCAAAATATATATTAATTGTTAAAATATAAATTTTATTTTTATTTTTGCTCTAGTTTCTGAATTAAATTTTTTCTTATATAAAAGAAAATGTTCATTGACTTTTTATTTAGAAATATTCTCACTTATTAATATATTATTTTTCTTTGATAAAAAATATTTTAAATATTTTTATATTTGAAAAAATTAAACTAAATATAAAATAATGAGTATTAATCAAGACTCTGAATCACTGATCATAACTCCAGAAGTAATAAAATATATAAGTCATTCACAACAATTTATAATAGATCCCTTAAGATTTTCAAATAGTGTGAATGAAAGTAAATATTCAGAATCAATGATTTCACAAGGTATGAGTTTGTTGAAAGTAAGATTAAAAAGTATTCAAAAAATTTTTTCATTGCAAGGAATTAAACTTGATGAAAATATTAATTATATTACTTTACAATTATTTGAACAAGAAGAAATTCAAGAGCCACTTAATTCTTCAAATGGAAGATTATTTAGAGAAATTAATCATATGAAAAAAAGAAAAAAGATTTATTACATTAGATATATTCAATTGAAATTACTTGTTAAAGAAAATAAAAAAAAATTAAAAAAAAATGATATTGAAACTTTAGATATTCTTTTTCAAAATGTGGAAGATGCAATTAAATTTCCTGAAAAAATTAAAAAAACTAAATTTATATCTCAATCCCAAGATTTGAATTTTTGCAATTATGATAATAAAAATGATTTGCTTCCTAAAAAATTAACTTTTGCTAATATGGAAATTGAGGAAAAAAAGAACGAGAAAGAATTAAATGAGAATAAACAAAAAGTTTTAAATAATAATATTGGGAATACCCTTAATGAAAAAAGTGATTTAAAACAAAATATAAATGAAAATAAAGAAAAGCTAAATGATAATAAAAAAAGTTATAATTCTATTAATCATGAAGTAAAAAAAAATGATTCAGAAAAAGATATTAAAGTAAATATTAAAGGAGAAAATTTAAAGGAAATAAATCCAATCATAAAAAAAACAGAAAATATCAAAAAGTTAAATGATATATTTAATAAAAATGAAATAAATAACATTGACAAAAATAAGAATGAAAAAATAAATAATAATTTAAATAAATTTAATTATAATAGGAACATAAGTATAAAAGATGAAATTAATAAAATAGAATTAAAGAATAAAAAAAAAATATTACAATTATATAATTTAAAATTCAAAGAAAAAGGAAATTTAGAAGAAGTAAATAATAAAAAAAATAATAATCTTAATGCTCCACAAAAATTAAAGTCAGTGTTAAAAAAACAAAAGGAAGAAATATTACTTAAAGATAATAAAGGGAATAGTATTTACTTATCTAAAAATAAATTAGTGAATTTATTAAATGAAATAAATCAAAATACAAAAAAAGAAGATGAAATAATAGAAATAGAAGATATTCATTTCAAAATAATAAAAACAACTCCTTTATCATTATTATCTCAATATTTAAAAAATTTTATAAGTGATAAAATTAAAGACAAAGAATTATTATTTTTTTCATATTCAAAAAATGATAGAAAACTTTTAGAGTTAATTGAAACTTATGATAATAATGAAAATCAAATTTTAATACCTTTAAACGATTTATTAAATTTCTCTTCAGAAGAAAAAAATGATTTAATTGAAGTTAAAAATTATAATGATCCAAAAAATGAATATACATTCTCTCCTTTTAAAAATATAATAAAAGAATATTTATTAAATAATACAGATGAAAATTTAGAAAATAATAGAAAAAATAATTATAAAATAACATCTCAAATCTTATATCAACATTCAAATGAAAAACAAATATCTTATAAAAATATTAAAGTAAATGAATTACAGTTTCAAAATTTACCATCTTTAATAAAAATTCTTGATGATGAAAACAATCCTCATTTAATAAGAGAAGATGAACTTAAGGAACTTAAACAATTTGAAGAATTAACAGATTTATTAACTGAAGAAAAATTTAAACCAATGATTAATAATATTATTGAAAAAAATCCTTTATCTCAAATTTATCCTTTAAAAGACACAAACAATGAGTTTGTTTTTATTCCTTATATTTATTTAAAATATCATCTGAACTTTTTACAAAAATCAGTTCCATTACCTGAGATTATTAAAGTTTATGATATAAATGGAGATGAAAAAGAAATAAAACTGGAAGAATTTAAAAAATTAATTGATTTAACATATATTGGACTTTGTTTAAAAACTGTTCCTAAAGAAAATAAAAGTGATTTTATTTCTGTTAATATTATTAATGGAGATAAAGTTTCTTTACCTATAAAATTTTTAGAAGATTTAAAACTAAAACTAATTAACGAACAAAAATTAAATAAAAAAGAAAGCTTTTTTGACAAAAATAACAATTTAATATCAATTAATCCTTTTAAAATCAGACCAAAATTTTTGTCTTTTATTGAAAGAGAAATATATCCATATTCTTTAAAAGATGAAGAAGATAATAGTTATTATCCAATATTTAATTTTTTAAATAAAAAAAAAGAGTTAATATGTAAAAAAGATATTTTATCAATGATTAATAATACAAATTCTCAATTTTATAATAATCCAGAAAAAAAATTTTGTGTGGAAGAATTAAAAATGTCTTTAAATCCTAGGAATGATGATAATATTTTTGTCCCTATAAAATTGTCTAATGAAATATATATATTCTTAAAAAAAATTTTTATTTTCAAATGTATTGATAGACTTACAAAAAATAAAAATATAACTCCTTATATAAAAATAAATGAAATATCTATTAATTTAAAAGAAAATTTACTAAATTTAATAGAAAAAACTCCTTCTTTATATATTAAGGATGATTTTTTAAATGATAAAAATAATACCTATATAGATTTATCAATTGATAATAAATATAACTTTGAAAAAACTAAACCTTCAATTGAAAATGATTTGTTTGAATTTATTGAAATAAAAGATATTCATGAAGACTATTTTTTAATAAGAAAACCTTTTCTTCGTTCTCATTTATTTAATCCTTTGTTAATTAATAATATTGTAGTTAATGATATTAATAATAAAAAGAGAATAATATGTTTAATTGAAATAATAAATAATTATTCTAATTCAAACTATCTAAAACTAAATATTCCTGAAAATAATAAATTTATTCAATATAAAAACACTTTTATTCCTTCAAAATTATATAATAAAATTAAAAAAGAAAACCAAAAAAAAAATATTAAATTTAAACATCCTTTAACTCAAGAAAATATAAATATAGAAGTTGATTTAAATAATGAAAATAATAGAATTTTTATTTTAATAAAAGATAATGAAGGAAAATTAAATTTAGTATATGAATCAGCTCTTTTAAATAAATTAATTGAAGCAGGAAAAAATGGTGATGAAATAATAGAAATTATTAATTCAAAAATGGAAAAAATAAAAATAAATGTTCATAATATATATACAAGTTATAATCCATATGAATATTTTCAGTTAAATAAATAAAATTTTAAATAATTAATTATTATTTATAATTAGATTAATTCTTTATTGATTTAAATAAAATTTTGTTTAAATTTTGTTAAAATTATCTCTAATCAAGTATTAGAATTTTGTAAATAATTTGATAAAAATAATATTTAAATAAATGTCTTATAATAAAGAAGAAATAAATGATTTATTAGAAGAAACAAATAATTTTCAATATGTAGAATTTAATGAAACAATATTAAAAGAACTTTTGATAAATATATCAAATAATTTAGAAAAAGATTTACAAGACAGGGAAAAATATAAAAATGATTATGAAAAATATATTTCAATAGAAGAACAATTAAATGAAGATTTAGTAGTATTACAAAGAATTGCAGCCTATCCAAAATTAATACCTAAGTTTGTTGAATTAAATGGTATTGAAATTTTATGTAAATTATTAAGTCATCCTAATATTGATATAGTAAATAAATGTGTAAATTTAATTCAAGAAATTACTGAAGGTGATTTTTTAAATGAAATTGATGAACCAAAATCTTTTATGGAATTATTTTTATCAAATAATTTAATTGATTTATTAATTGAAAATTTATTTAAAATTGAAAATGAAATTTATAAAAATGATGATTCTGCTCAATATAAAAGTGATATTTTATCTGTTATAGAAAATTATTTAGATATTTATTCTTTATCTTTTGAATTATTTGGAAAACAAACTAAAATTTTTAAGTGGTTATTATTAACATTAAAAAATGATACTGATGATATTAAAGAAATGGAAATCAAATTATTTGCATCTGAAATTTTAAATCAATTATTACAAAATTCAAGTAAAAACAGAGAAATATTTTACCAAGAGGAAGGATTACCTTTCTTAATTAATATTATATTAGTAGAAAAAAATAATTTTTCAGAAGAAAAAAAAAATGATTCTAAATATTTAGAATATATTAATAATATAGTAGATTCAATTTGTTCTTCAATGTTTGATGAAAAAAATCAAGAAATTTTTAATAAATCAGAAGGAATACATTTATTTATTGAATCAATGAAAGAAAATAATATTTTTAGACATTTATCATTGAAAATTTTAACTTATTCTCTTTTAAATAATAAAGAAAATTGTATTAAATTTATTGAAAATAATGGTCTTAGTTTACTTTTTTCATATTTCATGGGAAAAGGTTTAAAAAAACATGATTTAAAAAATATTAAAAAAGGAGATGAAAATGTTTTAGAGATTATTTCTAATTTAATTCAATTTTGTGATGGAATTCATCTTGAAAGAGTGATAAATAAATTTGCTGAAAATAAATATGAGAAAATTAAAAGATTAGTTAATTATTTTATTGAAAATTATGATGAAGAAGAAGAAGAAAAAAAATATATCTTCCAACAAATTAGTATTATAACATTATATTTAATTCAAATTAAAAGAGATAAAAATAAAAATTTATCTAAATATAATAAAATAAGTGATAAATTAATATTAAGAATATCTCCTGAAAAAATTGAAAAAATGAAAACAAATATCAAAAACATTATTGAAAATTCTGAGAATGAAAATGATAAAGAATCTAATTATTTAAAATTTTTAAAAAATTTAATATTATAAATAAGTTTTTGAACATAAGATATAAAAATAAAAAAAATTAAAAATATTTCTATTTACCTTTGAAATTTTTTCTTCATTTAAAATCCTTTATTAATAAAAGATTATAATTTAAAAGTTTATTTTTAATAGTAAAATATGAAAAATATTTAAGGAAAGATTCTATTATATCAGCATTTGTTCAAATAATCAGAGAATTTGTCTAAACAATCAGTGAATTTAAATATAAGAATGATAACAAGTATAACAATAAAAAATCAAGATTTAATTTTAAACTTAAATTGTGTAAATTATCTTCAGTTTTTTAAGATTTTAAAATTATTTAAAAATGAAATCCAATGAATTCTAAGCCTTTTTGTTAGTTTTAGATTAATTGAATATTTATTCTGATAAAGAAAAATAATATTATTTAAATGAATAAATTTTGTTATTAAAATTAGTTTTAAAACTGAAAAATATGAAAAGAATTTAATTTTAAATTGAAAGAAAATATATAATAATTATCATATAAATGTTATTTTAAATTACAATTATAATGAATAATTTAATTTGAAATAAAGTAAAATATAATTAAATAAAAATTTTAATTTTATAATTTTTCATAACTTATTTTTTACATTTATAAAAAAAATTTAATAAGATTTTTTTATTTTTGGTTTAATAGTTTTAATTTATCTTAATATATTCATGAGCTTTTTCATTTAAGTTCATATTATAATTTTCATCCCCCTTAAACTAAGTTTTTTTACAAATAAAGGTTGTTTTTTTTTCATTATTATATTTTTCTGTTGAAATTAGATTTTTATCATCTTTATGTTTTAAAAATATTTTATCTTGATTAGTATTACTATGAAATTTTAATATATCTTTATGATTGATTTTTTCTTTTTTACAATAAATTTACATTTAAAATCATACAACATATAATTTATTAATTTTTTAAATCAATTAATTTTTAATGAAATTAATTATTTATTTTTTTTATCAAGAATAAAAATGGAAGATATAAAGGAAGAAGGTA
>JAEEGK010009899.1_pt1 | contig 22107 bp, 22 predicted proteins | sample 8958771 | NCBI WGS metagenome assembly JAEEGK01 (sample SAMN16246547, study PRJNA631951) | gut metagenome | biome: gut microbiome; feature: rumen; material: SC-attached | host: Bos | place: Iran: Karaj | collected 2018-10 | reverse complement strand
AAAGGAAATCACAGGAGCCCTTGACATGCCAAGAGATACCTTCAATAAAATCATTCGCTTTTTGTTTGAAAAGAAGATTATTGAACGTCGTGGTTCTAAAAAGACTGGCGGCTATTGGGTGAAAAAGGGATAGTGCTAACAACGCCATCGGGGATTTTGCTAAGGTGCTAGAAGAAAAAGATGCCGAAATCAAACGGCTTAAGGAATTGATTCTGCGTTGCCCGAAATGCGGCGTTAAACTGCGTTAACCGAGAGGATAAAAGGAGATGAAAAACTTTAATAGCGAGGCTATTCGATGACTTTGGAAGAACTCAAAAAACTGATTTCTAAAGATGAAACGAAGAATATTGAACTGAGGTTCAATCCGTGGGTCTATGGGAATGACCCGTACACAAATGAACCTCAAAATGAGCACCAAAATGAGCCTACGCTTGGGAAGGGGCGTCGAAAAATGGCCATTGGGTTCGAAAAAAGCGGTCTTGACCGTCGTCAGACAAAAGACTATATTTAGTATCAAATTCAGTCCGACTTAAACAAGGAGTCGAAAATGGCCTCCCTTAAGAACATCAAGCCGATTTCGTACATCAAGGCGAATGCCGCCAAGGTTCTAGATTCGGTGAACGAATCGCATACTCCTTATATTGTGACGCAAAACGGGGAGGCCCGCGGGGTCATTCTCGATGTTGACTCGTACCAGAAAATGCAGGATGCCTTCGCCTTATTGAGATTGATGCAGATATCGGAAAGGGATGTGCAGGCAGGTCGAGCAAAGCCGGCCAAACAGGTTTTCCAAGAATTGAGGAAAGGGCTCAATGCGAAAAAGTAAGGCCTACAATGTAATCGTATCAAAGTCTGCAGAAGACGATTTGAGAGAGATTGTAGACTACTACAAAACCTTAAATCCGTCATATGTAGAATCAATCATTGCACAATTTGAACACAATATTTTGTCTCTGTCGCATTTCCCCTTAAGCGGCAGAGTCGTCCCGGAATTATACGACCAGGGAATTGAACTGTATCGGGAAATAATTCAGGGGCTCTATCGTATTGTGTACGAAATTCAGGCAGAGAATGTGGTTGTCCATGCCGTCATTGACAGTAGAAGGAATCTTCAGGACATCCTCGTTGCCAAATTGCTCCGCTTGTAGAACGTAACTTACGTCCACAAACTGGTAATAAACATCGGGCTTGCGTCGGCGGCAGACCCGCCAGTCGCAAGCATGGGGTCCACGACGACGATTTGCCGCTCGTCAATCGGGTCCGGGAGCTTGCATTAGCCGTTTAGAACTGCTCAACGCTATGTGAAAAAACTGCTTTTCATAGTATACCAATTCGCTGATACAATATATTTTAATACTAATTATAGTAACATTGGGTGTGAATATGAAAAAGAAAATCCTTCTTGCGGCAACGCTTGTAACAGTTTCGTCCATGTTAATGTCCTGCGGCGACGATGATTCCGTCAGCAAGGATTTTGACGAAGACGACCCCATTCTGGATATCCCCGGAGATTCTCTCGGTCAGGAAAACCCCGAGGATTCCCTCGATTCAGTTCTGCCCAAGGACACGGTTGACTCGGTTCTGCCCAAGGATACCGTCAATCCCGTCCAGCCAAAGGATTCCCTTTCTCAGGAATTGCCTAAGGATTCTCTCGGCAATGACGAAATAAAGGATGAGGTTGCTGTTGCTAAATTCGATATCGCCCTGTCTATCGAGGATATCATTGTAGATTGGTACGGTGGCGGTGGCGAAAAGGACCCCGACAACAATAGTTTTACCTATAAGCAGTATGCCAACAACTACTGGGACATACACGACCTGAATACGGATGTCTATACTAAGGTGGAGATAAACTTTTCCAAGGCAGTCGCATACGATAACATTGATGTGATTGCGACTTATAGCGACGAGGCCAAGACTACGGAAAGAATTCCCAGTGGCGCAACAAGCCTTGTTCTGTCCTTTGAACCGGGCAAGACGCTTGTCAGTTTGGCTCTTGTCGTAAGCCCGGACACTCCAAGTGATGCCGCAACGATCAGTTTCGGTAAAATCATTATCCGGGCAAAGGATTCCGATGGCACGGTAGGCAAGATGCCTGTAAAGTCCCCAAAATTAGGCTTGGACAATGCCAATCCTATATTGGATTTCCAGTATTGTGCGGATCCGACGGCCATTGAGTACAAGGGGCGTCTCTATGTCTATGGCACCAACGACCATCAGCAGTACGAAGAAGGTGTCAGCAATACTTACGAGAAAATCAAGACGCTGGTAATGATGTCCACTGACGATATGGTCAACTGGACTTATCACGGACTGATTCCTGTCGGTGAAGTGGCTCCGTGGATTATGGCTTCGTGGGCACCCAGCATCATTAGCAAGGAACAGGCCGATGGCAGCACGCTTTTCTCCCTCTATTTCTCCAATAGCGGCTTTGGCACCGGCGTTATCCAGGCGAAGTCTCCGGTGGGTCCGTGGACATCTCCTTTGAGCAAGAGCCTTATCGATGGCGACAATCCTGTTGTAAAAGGTAGCGGATCCATATTTGATCCGGGTGCCGTAATTGACGACAACGGCGATGGCTGGATTTCGTTCGGTAATGGGCAGGGCTGGATTGCCAAGCTCAATCCGGACTTGCATTCCCTTGACGGGGATCCGGTGAAACTTCCGTCCCCGTTCCACTTTGAGGCAAATGAACTCAATTATATCAACGGCAAGTACGTATATACTTTCAACAACGACTGGAACGACCATACTCCTTGGGAATGGGGTGGCGAGGCTCCGACGGCCTGCAGCATGAACTACTTCACCAGTACCGAGCCCCTGAATCCTGATTCCTGGACCTACGGCGGGAACTACTTCAAGAACATGGGTGAGAATGGCATGACCTACGGCAACAATCACACTCATCTCCATAAGTATCAGGACAAGTGGTACATATTCTACCAGGCGGCCATTCTAGAGGCTTCCATAGGTTCCCACGGCGGTTTCCGCAGCATTCTGGTTGACGAAATTGAAGTGGACGAAGCAAATGTCGTTATCAAGGAAGCGAAACCGACCTACAAGGGTGTAAAGGCCATCAAGAATCTTGACCCCTATTCCGTGCAGCAGGCTTCTACGGCTGCCGCAACCCTGGGCATTCGCTACGTGCCAACGGAGGAACCCGGCCACATGGTGGCTTCCGTCGGTACTCCCAGCAAGGATGGCCCGGCACCTACAGAAGGAGTCATCGAAGTTCGCAATGTGAATTTCAGCAGCGCAAAAACGCTGAAGGCCCTGGTGAAAGGCAAGGGCTCGGTAACGCTCCGTCTTGACAAGCGAGATGGCGCGAACGTAGCCTCAATCAACAGCGCTGGCAGTGACTGGCAGGAACAGGAGGCGAAGTGCGGCAACATCTCAAGCGGCGTCCACACGGTCTATCTGATTATAAAGGGTGATGTGCTGTTCGATACCTGGCAGTTTGCGAATTAGTCCACTGATAGCCCTGGGCTAATTTATTTGCCGTCAAGTTTCCTGTAAATATTCGCGAGTATCGCTCCCGAAATGTTGTGCCATACGGAGAAGATGGCGCCGGGGACGGTCGCCATGGCAAGCGACGAGAATGCAGTCGCCGCAAGGCTTGTCGCAAGTCCGGAGTTCTGCATGCCGATTTCGATGGAAAGCGCCTTCGTCTTGGGTGTTGAGAATTTCAGCAACTTCCCGAGGCCGAACCCGCAGCCGTAACCGAGCAGGTTATGGAGAATCACCACGGCAAACACGATGGCGCCCGTAGAGAGAATCTTTGCGGCGTTGTGCGAGACGACTGCGGCCACAATCATCGCGATTGCAATCACCGAGACGAGCGGCAAGACTTTGACCGCCCGCGCAGTCCATTTACCGAAGAACTTGTTGATGATAAACCCGAGTGCAATCGGCACGATGACAACCTTCACGATGGAAAGGAACATTGCCATCACGTCCACGTTCACGGTCGTGCGGAGCAGTAAGTATGTAATTGCCGGCGTCAGCACAGGCGCAAGGAGCGTATTCACGCTGGTCATTCCAACAGAAAGTGCCACGTCGCCTTTCGAAAGATATGTGATGACGTTGCTGGAGGTCCCGCCCGGGCAAGTGCCCACGAGAACGACGCCCGCCATCAGCGCGGCATCGAGCCCGAAAATCTTGGAAAGCAGAAAAGCGAGTGCCGGCATCACGATGAACTGCGACGCGCAACCGATGATGATTTCCTTCGGGCGCGTAAAGACAAGTGCAAAGTCGCTGAGCTTGAGCGTGAGCCCCATGCCGAACATCACAACCATCAAGAGGTAATTCACCCAACTGAGTTCGATCCAGAGTGTGGATTTCGGCAGGAACAGCGAGAGCGCCGCAATGGCCAGGACGACAACCGCCATCCACTTGCCAATAAAATCACTGATTTTTTCAAGAACTTGCATTTTTAAACCTTTCAAAATCAAAAAGAAAGATAGTCTTTTTCCGACCCGTGGTTCAAATCTCTATGCTTTCTTCATCGCTTGCAATAAAGGCCTTGAGGCGTTCAATAGTGTGGTCGAAATCGTTCTTGACGGAACATTCCCAAATAGTTGCAACGCGGTAGCCTTGTAGCGAAAGTTTCCAGTTCGTCTTGATGTCGCGCACCATATTATTCGTGAATTTTTCGTTCCAGAATTCGGGATTGCTCTTGGGGCGGCTCGTAAACTTGCAGCCGTGCTGGTGCCAGAAGCAGCCGTTTATAAATACAACCACGCCGTATTTGAGGATAAACAGGTCTGGCGAGCCGGGCAAATCGTGCTTGTGCAGCCTGTAACGCAGTCCCGCCTTAAACAGTGCCCGCCGCACAAGCAGTTCGGGCCGGGTGTCTTCCGAATGGACCGACTGCATCATTTGCGAACGGTTCATGGGAGCGTGTTTTTTACGACGGCATTTTTTCATGGGATTAGCATTTGAAAAGATAGTCTTTTTTATTTATATTCAAGGTATGAACAATCTTATCAAGAAAGTTTTTATCGTTGTCGCCTTTTGTGGTGCGTCGCTTTGCAGTTTCGCTGCAGATGTCAAACCTTACGTGGAAGCAGATGCGCTCCCGAACGCACTGAACTTCTACCCGGCGCCTCCTGACACGCTCTCCCCGCAGTTCATGTACGATATGTCGCAGTACATTTGGGGTAAAAAGATGCGTGCCGATTCCGCGCGTGCGGCCCTGGCCGTGGCCCAGGCGGTAGAGACGGTCGAGGACATGGCCAAGATGTTCAGCGAACCTTTCGGGATGGAAATCTCCGCAAAGAAGACTCCCGCCATCATGAACCTGCTCGAACGCGGTGTCCGGACGCTCAAGCAGGTGGGGAGCCTTCCCAAGAGGCATTACATGAGGCGCCGCCCCTACGACCGCTTTAACGAACCGACCCTGGTTCCGGCCGAAGAAGAACGCCTGAGAACGAATGGTTCTTACCCGTCGGGACATACCGTTCGCGCATGGTCGATGGCCCTGCTGCTGATCGAGGTGAATCCGTCTGCTCAGGATGCCTTGTTGAAATACGCATACGAATGGGGCCAGAGCCGCGTGATTGCCGGGTTCCACTGGCAGAGCGACGTGGATGCCTCCAAGGTGCTTGTTTCGGGTGCTTACCCGAGCCTGCATACAAACGATGTGTTTATGGCCGATATGCGCAAGGCCCAGGCGGAATTCAAGAAGCTTTCCGCCGCGAAGAACGGCAAGAAGGTGAAGTGACGGTACTGCGTGGCTTGCTGAAGATTTATTTTGTATAATTAAAGAATATGCGGATATTCTGGGTGATATTGTTCCTTGCCTTGAATGCCCTCGCGGAAACTGCCGTGGGGGATACCGCGAACGTTGTTGAAAACACAGATTCCGCGAACGTTGTTGCAAGTGCCGATACTGCGAGTGCTGTTGCGGACACTGCAGACCCCGATACGGCCGTTCTGGAACGCCACAGCGTTCCGCTCCCGCGCCTTTCCGCCTATACGGGTTACGGCCTGCTGGTGGGTCTCGCGTTTGGCCTCTACAACCCGACCGAGGAATGCGACTGCCTGGGCGTTTGGCAGGGGCAGTTCGAGTATTTCTACAGCGACTGGATAAGTGCGGGTGGCGATGTGCGCTTCTTTGGCGGTGACCTGGATGCCGACAAGTCCGTGCTGTACCAGCGCTACCGCATCAATACGCGATTCCATTTCCCGCAGGGGCGCTGGAGCTGGTACGTGAGCCCGGTTGTCGGTTTTGAATCCACGGACCTCGAGGAAATTCGCGAGGAATGGCACCAGCGCGACATGGAAGGCTGGATTCCCGGCGTTTCCACGAAGAACGAACAGGAAGTGGAAGACTGCGAGAAGATGTTTTCGCTGGACGGTTTTTCCATCGGTGTAGACCTGGGCGGTGGCATCGAGTTCTGGAACACGCTTGGCGCTACGGCGAGCATCCTATACGAATACAATTTCGGCGGAGCCCAGCTGCTCACGATTGCTCCGGGTATAGCCTACAATCTCCAGGCAGTTTGGCCCTGGTCAAAAAAGCACCTCTCCGCCGCATGGGTCTCTATCGAAACTGGCTTCCAGCGCTTCTTCAACAGGTCCGTTGATTCCTGGGCTATGTCCGGTTACCTGGGTGCCGTTATCGGCTTTTAATTCTATATTTGGTTCGTCTAAAATTTTCTCAAAGGAAATACAATGGCTAAGAAAGAATCCAAGAAAAAGGTTGTCCTCGCTTACAGCGGTGGACTCGATACCAGCATCATCATCCCCTGGCTCAAGGAAAACTACGATTGCGAAGTGATCGCTTTCGCCGCCGACCTCGGTCAGAACGACTTCCCGGACGCTAAGGCCCTCGAAGACAAGGCTTTGAAGACCGGTGCCAGCAAGTGCTACGTTCTCGACCTCAAGAAGGAATTCCTCGAAGACTACGTTTGGCCGACCGTTCGCGCCGGTGCCAAGTACGAAGGAACCTACCTCCTGGGTACCTCTTTCGCCCGTCCGCTTATCGCCAAGTACCAGGTGAAGATTGCCGAAAAGGAAGGCGCCTACGCTGTTGCTCACGGTGCTACCGGTAAGGGTAACGACCAGGTCCGTTTCGAACTGACCTACGCCGCACTCAACCCGAAGCTCGAAGTCATTGCTCCGTGGAAGGACCCGAAGTGGACGTTCCACAGCCGCGAAGACGCTATCGACTACGCTGCCGCTCACAAGATTCCGCTGAACGGCATCAGCAAGAAGAAGATTTACTCCGAAGACGGCAACCTGTGGCACCTCTCTCACGAAGGTGGCGTCCTGGAATTCCCGGAACAGGAACACAAGTACGAATTCCTCAAGCACACCAACACGTATGAAAAGGCCCCGAACAAGGCCGACCACGTGACGATTACTTTCGATAAGGGTAATCCGGTGGCTATCGACGGCAAGAAGATGGGCGCTGTGGAACTTCTCGAATACCTGAACAAGATTGGCGGCAAGAATGCTTGCGGTCTCCTGGACATCGTCGAAAACCGCCTCGTTGGCTTGAAGAGCCGCGGCGTGTACGAAACTCCGGGTGGCACGCTCCTGTACAAGGCTCACGAATGCCTTGAACAGCTCGTGCTCGACAAGGAAACTTTGTTCGAAGCCCAGAAGATGTCTATGACGTATGCGAACCTCGTGTACAATGGCCAGTGGTTCACTCCGCTCCGCCAGGCAATGGACGCCTTCTTCGCCGAAGTGAACAAGGTCGTTACCGGTGAAGTGACGCTCAAGCTCTACAAGGGCAACATCATTCCGGCCGGCATCAAGAGCCCCTACAGCCTCTACGACATGGGCCTCGGCGGATTCACCGACGTCGACATGTACGACCAGAAGGACGCAACGGGCTTCATCCGCTGCTTCGGCCTCCCGCTCAAGACCCGCGCCCTGTTGCTCGGCAACAAGACGAACGTGGACTTCGGCAAGCCGGTCGTGCTCCCGAAAAAGTAATGAGACCGCTCGCGCTAAACTAGGGTGTTAAGTCGCTCCGGTTTGCGCTCGCTCCCACCTAAAGGTGGCCATGTACACTAAGCGCTAAAGCGCAAGTGTCCAAAGGTCGCCTGCGACGACTCGTTAATACGAGTCGCCTACGGCTCACGGGAGACCGCTCGCAGAATTCATAAAAAATCCTCGGTTCAACCGAGGATTTTTTCATTTCACGCTCTACATCATCAATCATCAATCATCAAAATTCCATCAGGTAGCCCACCCGCCAGCTGAAGTCGGGCGCGTCGTGGTCCTTGAACCTGTAAGCGGGGAAGGATATCTGAGTGAACACTCCGAACAAGTTAATGCGCAGGTCTGCGGTAATGTCGAGCAGTTCCTTGTAGTTGTAGGGGTACAGGTACATCGCGTTATTTGCGCGGTTCACGGCGCGGTGCATCTCGTTGGGGGCTTCCGCAAATTCATACCCGCCGCCAACGCCCAAGAAGAGGTTGAACGGGAAATTTCGCAGGAACGTCCACCCGATGTTGCCGCGAATGCCGCACCAGAAGTCGTTTGCACCCTTGTGGAACCCGAATCCGGCGACATGCAATGTGGCTGCCTTGTAGCGAACGGAGCCCTCGAGCATTACCGGAGTGAGCCTGCCTGCCGATACGCCCGCGCCAAAGTGCCAGGGGGAGGCGTCGCCGGCTTGCCCCGCGCTTGCGACACTCTGGTCCGCCGCACCGGCAGTTGCGGCAGTGCAAAGTACGAGCCCTGCAGTGGCGATAAACCTCAAAAATGCCTTCAGCATGCGCTAAATTATAGAAAGTACCTTCCCAAAAAAATACAAATGTGCTATTTTTAAGGCGTCAAACCGGCCTTGCGGGAATACCACGGGCCATAACGAGGAAAAGATATGAAAATCAAATCGCTTCTTTTGGCCTGTGCCACTGCTTGCACTCTTGCCGCCCCTGCAATGGCGGAAGGCGGCATGTTCGAAGGCGCCCTTCCCGAAAACTGGACTGCCGATGTGGTCGCCGCTGTCAAGTGGAACTACTACAACTTCTCTAACTGGCAGCAGGACGGAACATCCAACTACACCTGGCTCATCACTTACGATGCCGACGTGCAGGGCAAGTGGAAGGTCGCCAACTGGCGTAACCTGGTGAACCTCGCCTTGGGCAAGACTTGGACTGACGGTCTCGGTCAGCGCAAGTCCGCCGACAAGATTTTCTGGGAATCCATGCTCGACTTCAACATGACCGAAGTCCTGAAGCCCTACATTGGCAACCGCTTCGAAACGCAGTTCCTTTCGGGCTACTCCTACAGTGAAGACGAAGAAGGCAACGAAATTAAGAAGGCCATCTCCTGCTTCATGGATCCGGCATACGAAACGCAGGTCGCCGGTCTTGCCTACATCCCGAACGACATGTTCAGCCAGCGTATCGGTTTTGCTAACCGTATGACGATTTCTAACGGCTACGGCTTTGCAGATGACAAGGATACCGAAGACAAGGTTGAAAAGTTCAAGGACGAACCGGGTCTCGAATCCATTACGGAATTCAAGTATGCGTTATCTTCCATCGCTAGCTTCAAGACCCGTCTGTGGGCTTTCGTGAACTTCAAGGGTGTCGACGAAATCGACGGCAAGTGGGAAAACCTCCTCGCTGTGACGATCGTGCCGTACATCGAACTGCAGGTCGGCTACGATATGGCCTACGACAAGGATCTCGATGAAGACGCACAGTACAAGACGATGGTGCTCTTCGGCATCACTTGGCGCTGGTTTTAAGTAGTTATGAGACCGCTCGCGCTAGAATCTGAATGACAAGTTCAAGGCTGGCGCTCGCTCTCGCAATCGCGACCGGTTAATACCGGTCGCTTTTTGCTCACGGGAGACCGCTCGTTCGACGTCTCGGGTATAGAACCTCCGGTTTCTCACTCGCTCTCGCCTCCATCGCCGATTAATATCGGCGACTACGGCTCACGGGAGACCGCTCGCGCTCTTTCAATCGCCCTCGGTTAATACCCGAGGGCTTTTTTTTGTAAACAAACTAATTTTATACGGACCAAAATGCCATAAAGCGTGAGTTTGGTCTGTAAGCCCCGCGATAAACTTCTCGTTTCCCTCAACAAACTTCTCGCTACTTGCGACAAACTTCTCGCCCCCCGCATCCATCATCAATTATCAATCATCAATCATCAATCATCAATTCGCTCATCCACGCGTCGCGCTTCTTGCGCAGCTTCTCGAGCGACTTGTCGTCGGCCTCGCTTGCGTCGCGGGCGGCGATCAGGTCGCGGTACCCCTCGATAAGCGACTTCGCCTTCTTGCAGTGCGGGACCAGCTTTTCCAGTTCGGCCATAATCGCCTCGTCGGAATACAGCCGCGATACGCCCTCGAGGCTGCACTTCACGAACTTCTCCATGTCGCCATCGGCGCGCGCCTTTTCCGCCTCTGCAAATTCCAGCGGGCGGATGGCGTCCACCCAAGCGGATTCCGCAGCGTAAATCTCGTTGTCTTCGGCGATAGCGTTCTTGCCCCAGGCGTTTTTCATGTGCCTCTCGATAAACTTGAGGTAGGTTGCCGTATCGACATTGAACCCGCGGGCCTTCGCGAATTCGGCGAGGTTCTCGAGGTTTGTGCGTGTGGGGGTGTTGAGCAGGCATTCCTTGAGGACCGCCATCTGGTCGCGGTCGCTCAGGTTCCGGAAAGATTCCGCCTTGATGGAGTTTGCCTTGAGCCTCAGGTACACGACCCGGAGCAGGAGAATCATGATGATGATGACAAAAAGTAGCGACCAGTTCATGCCCGCAAATATAGAACAGTACCCTGCAAATTTGGAAAAACGGGGCGTTTGGACCTGGGGAGGTGGTCTAAACGCTATGTTTTAGGTCACAAAAATGCGAAAAATGCCCATATTTATGATATTTTTCAATTCCAGACGGGAATAAAAGCGCAATTTTGGTTTATATTTAGGTATGTATTGTTTACCTATTGTGCAAATAGGTGGAGATTGGATATTATGAAAAGAAAATTGGTAGCAGGACTGGCACTCTCCGCGGTGTCTTTTGGTTTGGTTAGCTTTACGCCGGTTCATGCCGACGTGGCTGGTGCCGCGAACCTCGACATTGTGGTGCGTGACTTCCCGGTGACGCATCCGGACTTCGAGAACTTTTCGGAAGAGTTCATCAGCACGGGTGATAATTACTATTGTACGAACCATGGCGCTACGGGCGGTACGTGTGGTGAACTGATTTTTAATACGAGCTTGTCGAAGGGCGCTATTGGTTACGATGCCGCCTGGTACACGACTTACGCTCCGTTCCATGCGACCTGCGGTAACGGTCGTTCCAAGGCGGGTGACTGGATTGGCCAGGACGGTAGGCCCCACCTGCCGAACACGATGCTCCCGTCGTACCTTCAGTTGACGACTACGGCCGATACGCTTAAGTACGGTGAATGCAACAACAAGACTGCTCGCGGCTATACCCAGCGCGGTTACGAGAAGTACGTTGACGGCATGGTCAGCGGTACGAAGTGTAACGGCAACGTCTGGTCGAACGCCGTGTACTACACTCCGGGCATGGTCCAGCCGTTCCTGAAGTTTGCTCCTGCGGCTGCCGGTGCCGAAATCGACATGCTTGATGGCGTGGAAATTTTGAAGGCAAAGGACGCCTGCGACAACTTCTTCTTTGAACACTGGTATTCCGACAACAACGAATTTGCCAAGCGTTCCAACACGGTGCTTACGCTCCCGCCCGCGAACGTGGCCGGTTCTTCCAAGAACATCTACGCGATGGACTACAACTACGGTAACGGTGGTTACTTCCCGCTCGATATCGTGGATACCAACTCCCAGACCCGTTTGGACATGGCGACCAAGGCTAACGGCGGATGCACCACGGACCAGTGCGACCAGTACGGTCCGCAGACGCTCTCCATCTTCTGCCCGCCGTACGACTACCAGTACGCCTCTACCCAGGCCGACATGATGGGTTCGAAGACCGCCGGCCTCTGTGCCACGTGGCTCATGGCGGGTGGCCCGCGTAGCCCGATTGCTGCATTGACCGCTGCCAACAGCGATGCAGTCCTCGGCCCCCGTCACCTCCGCAACTACGGCTTTACCATGATGGGTTACGCCAAGTTCAAGTACCACTCTAAGAACCAGGTGAACGCCGCTGGCCTTCCGGACCCGGAAATCTTTGAGTTCACTGGTGACGATGACATGTGGATCTTCGTGGACGGCGTGCTCGTGGTGGACCTTGGTGGTACTCACCTTGCCGCTCCGGGCCGCGTGGACATTTCCGTGCTTGCCGCTAACGGCCACGGCTGCCATGCCGACCCTGTGCTTGCGGCGAGCGGCTACATGGATCCTCCTCTTATGAACCAGACTGCTGCTGGCCAGAACTGCTTCTTGAACCCGGACGGCTCTTGGGCCGACAACACCTGGCACCACCTGCACTTCTTCTATGCTGACCGCCAGTCCGATGGTTCCAACATGTACATGCGCACCTCCCTTGCCGAAATTGCTCCGACCAAGTACGGCCAGCCGACCGTTACCGGTGCCGAAGTTACGGTTACCGACGGTGTCGCTACGACGAGCCTTATCTTGAATACCGAACTTTCTGACGAAACGCTCGCCATGATGGTTGCCGGCGGCCAGAGCGGGACCATTCCTGCACTCGTGGTCGTCCGCTGCACCAACTACAGCATCGAGGCTGCAACGTGCCTTGCTCACGATACACTTGGCATGTTTGTCGAAAGCGCTAACTTCACGATGGACAAGGGCGCCGATGGCGTTATCTATGACCTCCAGGGCAAGCTCAAGGACAAGGCCGGAAACGAATACTCTCTCCAGGCCGGTGACGAGATTGCTTTCAACTACCCGAACAACGACCCGCTGAGCGAAGCCAACAACTACTGGACGACCATGATGTACAACGGTACGTTAGCCATGTTCGGTACTCCGCTCTTTGTCTCGTCCAAGGCGGGCAAGACTGTGGAAACGTATCCGCCGGAGTGGGCTTCTGCAAAGTTGCTTGTGAACCCGACGACGGTTATCGAGATGAAGGATACTTCGCTCGTGCGTCCGGAATTCGACAACAAGGAACTTACCGACAAGGCCGGTGGCGATGACCTGCCGAAGAACTCTACGGCAGAACTCCTGATTACGCCGCTTCCGCCTGGATTCATTGACGGTGGCGACCAGAACGGCTGGCTCGAGGATCACTGGACCGAAATTACTGCGGCTCCGGTGGGTGCCGATGGCCATGCCAACGGTGGCGTGTCTAGCCCGGGTGCGGCTGTGGTGAGCGATAAGGGCGGTGCCGCTTCGGGCCGTTGCTACGCCGATGCGAACGGCACGGAAAGCTGCTCCAGCATTTCGTTCCGTACGTCTCAGCCGTTCCAGGTGAACGTGCGCGTGTTCGACCACCTTGGCCACTTCATTAGCCAGTACACCGAAGGCGTTACCGACCCTGCCCAGTTCAAGGCTATGGTGAGTGCGCAGACTGTGCCGAACGCGACGTCCAATACTTGTACCGACGGTACCGACTATGCCAATGTAACTGGTGTGGGCGAAATGATGGTGACCATCAAGATGTACCCGGTTTCCCAGCAGGGTCGTAAGATCGGTACGGGTCCGTACATCTACCAGGTGTCCATTATTAAGGAACACTATGTGTACTGCGCCTACATGGGCGGTGGCGGCTTCCAGTACGTGGATGCTCCGTACCAGCGTGCTTCGTTCACGACTACGCGCGGGTACCGCCGTACCGACAAGTAGTTTGTAAATTGTTGCGACAAGGCCCGGCTCTGCCGGGCTTTTCGTTTATAGATACTTGGCTGCGGGCGTGTCGTACACGCTCACACTATCACTTCGTTCCGGTGTTCGCTTAGTTCGGCACGATCCTCCGCCAAAAAACAAGCGGAGGCTCCGACATTAAACAGTTTATTGCCTTGTCGCAAACAGGGGATGATTTACCGGGGGGAAGCCCTAGTGACTGTTAGTCACTGACGGGCTTCCATTAAACTGCGGGATAAAAATTAAACTGCTTTTTTATGCTTGCGCTAAGATGTTGGCTGCGGGCGTGCCGTACACGCTTGCACGATTACTTTGTTCCTGTGCTTGCTTAGTTCGGCACGCTATTTTTCTGTAGTTGCGACTAGCGCAAATGCTTCTGCGTCGGTGATGCGCACTTGCAGTTTTGTTCCGGCGGGAATGTCGCTGGCGAGGGCTACCGGGCGGTAGGCCTCGTTCCGCGCGATGGAGGTGCCTGCGCGGTGCCCGGGTTTCTCTACCACCACGTCGCAGGTCTTGCCGACCCACAGGGCATTGTTCTCGCGGGCGATTTTCTGGAACGCTTCCGCCAGGCGGGCGGAACGCTCGTGCTTGACGCTATCCGGAATGCGGAGGCCTGCATCTGCCTCCATTCGCGCGGCGGCCGTACCCGGCCGGGCGACAAAGCGGGTGATGTTGCATACCGTCGGGCGAGTTTCTTCGAGCAGTCGCAATGTTTCGCGAAAGTCGCTTTCCGTTTCGCCGGGATAGCCTACAATCAGGTCGGTACTGAGGGTGGCGAGCGGGAACCGTTTATTGAACTCGCTTGCGAGTCGCCGGAACTCGCTTGCGGTATGCCTCCGGTTCATCGCCTTCAGGATTTTGTCGCTCCCGCTCTGTACGGGAACGTGCATGAACTTGTAGATGCGATTGTCCTGGAAGCATTCTAGCAATGCATCTGCGTAACTGCACATGTGTCGCGGGCTTCCCATGCCGAGGCGCATCTTGTAATTGCCGGGAACATGCACGAGGATGTTCTGCACGAGAATTGCGAGATTCGTGCCGATATCGAACCCGTAGCAGGCACAGTCTTGCCCGCTGAGCTGGATTTCGGTGCATCCGTCGGCCACAAGGCGCTTGACCTGCTCGACGATTCCCTCGGGGGCGTAGCTTTTGAGTCGCCCCTTCACGAGGTGTGTGCTACAGAACGCACAGGCGTCGAGGCAACCTTCCTCGATGTTCACGATGCCTACGAACGGCGATTCACGGAGCGTACTGGAGGCGGGTTTGGATTCCTCGGCCTGTGTCCTCGGGATGACGATGCTGTCGCGGTCTGTAAATACGACTTTATCCGTAATTTTCGTCGCCTCTTCACGGAAGTCTTTCGGGGCGCATCCCGTAATGAAGAGCGGTATGCCGGGGAACCTTTCGCTTGCGGTGCGCAACAACTTCAATGCACCCGCGTTCCCCTTCACCGTACAGACATTCAGGTATATGGCATCCGGCGCATCTTGTAATGTGCAAAAGTTTCTCGCAGCATCTTGTGTCCCGAGTACATCTTGCTTCTCAGACGCATCTTGTGCGGATGGCGCGCACCCTGCTGCATCTTGCTCATCCGGCAGGCGGAACATGACCCGCGCGTTGTATCGTGCGGCTAGCGCCCGCGCAATTCTTTCCCCGTCCCCGAAGTTTGCGGCACACCCCTGACTCAGTACGGCAAATACCGGATTCTCGGCACTCATTTCTCGAACCGCTCCAGCGTGATTCCCGGGTAATAGTGCTTGAGTATGGTCGCGAAGTCCTGGCCCGCGGCAGCACGGGCGCGCACGCCCATCTGGCACATTCCGACTCCGTGCCCGAAACCCTTGCCCTCGATTTTCCATTCCTGCTTGTGGTGCTTTACCCTGAAGAAAGAGGAGGGCAGTATCGTCCCGTTCTTCTTGAACAGCCAGCGTACCTTGTCGCCCGCGACCGTGAATTTTCCCTTGTCCGTAGTGACTTCGAGCGTGAGGATTCTCCCGCTTGCAAGCGTGTCCTTTACGCCAATCGCCTTCACGTGCTTGAATTCGGGCACCTTCGCGTTTGCCTCCTTGCCGTTCTTCTTGAAGAGCGCGGGGAGTTCCTTTTCGCTAAAGTTGCGTTCCCACTTGCTGTAACTCGATTCGTTGCACCACGGCGTTCCATCGGGCCGCAGGTCGGGCTTGCTCTTGAGGTAGGGGAGGTCGGGCCGGCCCCATGTGGCGAGCGTCTCGCTCATGCCCCCGCAGGTGGAATGGTAGTACGCGATGATGAACTCGCCGTTGTATGTCATGACTATTCCGGCGGTGGCCTTCACGGCGCTGTCGGTGAGCGGGGTTGCGCTCGCAAGCCCCTTATAAACCTGGTCCTTGGTATCGGCGTACACGTCGAACCCCATGGATTCGCGGCTGCCGAAGTGCTTGTAGGCGTACGTGCGTGCGGCAATCGCCTGCGATTCGAGTGCGCTGAACCTGCTGCTGTCGAGCTTGCCGATTTCGTAGGGCACCACGCCGCGCAGGTATTCTTCTACGTCGACGGTATTCACTGCGGTCAAGAGCCCGCCCTTTGCCGTGAGGGTAAAACTGCCCGGGTAGCACGAGGTGGCAAGTTCCTTTTGCGAGGGGGCGAGCGCAATGCAGGCTCCGTCCGTATTGATTTGGTATTTGCTTTTCCCCGGCCCGGAGGCGATAACCTTGTTCCCCTCTGCGGTGAACTTGTATGTAGCGTCGTGCGATTTCCAGAGGAGTTCCTTCACTCCGGTGAATACGCCCACCTGCAGGGGGCGGTTCAGGTTCGCGGGAATCTTCTTCGCGACGATGCCTGCGGGTAAATTTGCGCCCGCGCTGTGCGCGTCGGAAACGTTTGTCGCCTCGATGGGCACGAAGTTTACGGGACCGTCGTAATCCGATTGCTCCAGCGCATCTTTAGTCGCATCTTTAGACGCATCTTTAGCATCTCCTGCAGGAGCAGGTTTTGCGGCCGGTTCGGCAATCGGCTTGAATGCTTTCGCCGGTTCCGGAGTGATTTGTGTGTCTTTAGCCGGAGCGTTCTTTGCTTCGGGCAGTTCCGGCAGGTCAAAATCGCCGGCGAAAACTATCGCCGGGAATGCGAGCAGGCAAAGCCAGAGGATTTTAAGACGCGCGTTGGACATTGCTTAAAACAGGATCCTTCGATTCCGCGACGCTGTCGCTGCACTCAGGATGACATTTTCGCCTGCGGCGAAAATGTCACTTCTTCTTCAACTTCGCCTGGGTTTCTTTTGCCATCTTGCGGAGCTTGGACTGGTTCATCGTGCGGTCGGCGGTAGAAATCTTGTCCACGAACAGGTCCCCGTTCAGGTGGTCCGTCTCGTGCTGGATGCAGCGGGCGAAGAGCCCTTCGCAGTCATGGATTTCTTGCGGTTCGCCGTTGATGTCGAAGAAGCGCACGCACACCTTGTCGGGGCGAGTCACGTTGCAGAAGATATCCGGCAGCGAGAGGCAGCCTTCCTCGTGGCAGGCGGGCTTCGCGTCTTCTTCCGGTTCCCACTCGGGGTTGAACATGATGTAGGGGCGCGGTTCCTCTTCGTCGGGAATCGCCGTGTCGATGACGACCAGGCGGATGTTCCTGCCAATCTGCGGAGCGGCAAGCCCGCAACCCGGCGCGTCGTACATGGTCTCGAGCATGTCCTGCGCGAGCTGGCGGAGTTCCGGCGTAATCTCGGTAATTGGTTCGCTCTTCTTGCGGAGCACCGGGTCGCCGTAAGTCTTGATAGGGAGAAGAGCCATTACTTCTTTTCGTCCTTCTTTTCTTCGGCCTTCACTTCGGCGTTAATCACGCGGAGGATAGCCTGCTTGTCAAAGTCGATAAAAGTGGTGGAACCCGTGCGGACGGTGACGGTCGTGCCGGTTTCGTCGATGTTGGTGACGGTGCCGAGGATGCCGGCGGTGGTCATGACCCTGTCGCCCTTCTTGAGCGCCTTGCGCATTTCGTCCATCTTCTTCCTTTCCTTGCTCTGCGGGCGGATGAAGAACAGCCACATCACGCCGAAGATGAGCACCATCATTATGATGGGGCTGCCGAGGAGACCACCGGGCTGCTGTTCGGCCTGTTCAGCGGCTTCCTGGGCGAATGCGGCGATAGAGGAGAGGGTCACGATGAGTGCGGAAAGTTTCATGTTTTGCCTTGTTTTAAGGTGATGGTTTATTACAGATGTAAATATAGAAAATGTGCCAGAAGGCGCGCAGCACCTCTACACCAGCTTCTTATCCAGCAACGGGAATATGCGGTTGAGTTCGAGCAGGTCGAGGATATGCTCGAAGTCGCCGGAGATGCTCTCGATGGTCTCGAGCGTGGTGGCTTCGCTATAGGCGGGCTCGGTCGAGAGTACGCCGCTTTGCAGTAGCGGGGCGAGCGTGCGCATGGTAAGGCTCCCGAACATGGTCTTCTTCGCCTGCGCGATAAACAGGGGGGCGCTGACGGTCGTGCGTGCACTCCGGATAGGAATGCCGTTTTCGCGCACCGCCTTCACGAACGTGGTAAGCACGAACTGGTCGGTAATGGGGAGTATCTCGGGCGATACCTGCTTGTTGATGGCGCGGAACCGGAGTGCCTCGTAGAGCATGGGTACAATCTGCAGGTTCGAGACGCGCACGGTGTCGCCCTCGATGCGGAGCAGTTCGAGCCCTTCGAGAATCTGCAAGAGCTTTTCGGTATCGGAGTAGTCGACGTTGTCGAGAACGAGCATCTTCTGCTGCAGAACCGCGAGCGTTATGTTGTCTGAACCCGATGTCTCGAGGTGGTTCTTGAACAGGAACAGGAGCGAGGGGAGCGCCTGCACAATCCGCATCTTCTTGCTGGTTTCTTCGGCGAGGTGGCAATGGCTTGCAAGGAACGTGAGCGTGGAGCGGAACCAGCCCGGCTTGTGCTCGAGTTCGCGCATCAGGTCTTTCTGCTCGATGAACAGCACCTCGCTGTTTTCGACGGCGCGGACGGTGAATTCCCTCGGGCTACTTTCGAGAATGCTGAATTCCCCGATGAGGGAGCCGGGCCCGAAGTTCTGGAAGCGGCTCCTGCGGAACTGCTTGGAGGTGCCCACCAGCATGCCCGACTTCACGATGACGAGGCTAGATGCCTTGTCGCCTTCCAGGAAAAGGTATTCGCCTTCTCTCACGAGCATCAGACGGCCCCCCGGAGGTTGGAATCGTAGCGGATGGCGGTAAGGTAGTATTCCACCTTCGCCTGGTCAATATGGTACTTGTTTTCTTCGCCGGTGGCAAAGCACCCGAGGTCCTCGAGCGTTATCCACTGCGATACGTCGATGGTGAGTCCCTTGCGGTTGAGGTAGGCTATCCATTCCGGGGCTTCCATCTGCACGTGGTCGTCGAGCGTGGTGAGGTGCACCAGGATGCGTTTTTGTGCGAGGTTCAGCCGGAGCGGCGCCCAGAGTGCGCCATCGTCCTGTGCCTGCAGGTAGTCGGAATAAATCTGCATGAGCGTGGCGTTGTGGACCTGCACGTAGAGGTCTTCGCCATCTTTCGCGAGGCCGATGAAACTCCGGCGGAGCAGCGCCTTGATATCGCTCTTGACCGTTGCCGCCGGAATGCGCGTGAGCCAGTTGAACTCGCGGATGAATTCTTCCAGCGGGTACTTGATGTTCGAATCCAGGTGGGCGCAGTATTCGGCGAGGCTCTTGAGCGTATTCTCGACGGGCGTGCGCCTGGAATCGTGCTTGAACTCGCGGGTGCGGACGGAGAGGTTCTTGAGGATGGCGAGCAGCCAGACGGGGATGTTCTTGAGTTCGGACTCGAGGCATTCTTCCGAGAGTACGGTGATGACGGAATCCTCGGAGGCCTCGATGGTGTAGCGGAGCGGTTCGCGTTCGAAAAGCGCTGCGACGCCCACGATATCGCCCGGGTGCATCTTGAACTTGATGTCGCGGTTGCCCCCCGACTTGTCGACGGCGATGAGCTCGCCCTCGTCCAGGATTATGAGTTCCCGCGTGTCCGATTCGGGAGAATAAACAACAAAACCCGCCTTCACGCGGGAGCGCGTGGGCGGGATAACTTGTTGCCGGGAATTCCCGTACATCGGGAAACTACCCCAGAAGCCTGATTAGGCTTCGCGTTCTTCGATACGGGCAGCCTTGCCGCGGAGGTTGCGCATGTAGTAGATGCGAGACTGGCGGACCTTACCGGCGCGGTCGAGAACGATGGAATCGATGCGGGGGCTGTTGATCGGGAAAATACGTTCAACGGCCACGGAGCCGGACATCTTGCGGACCGTGAGGGTCTTGGAAATGCCGGAGTTCTTCTGCTGGATGACAACACCCTTGAACGGCTGGATACGTTCCTTGGTGCCTTCAATGACCTTGACGTTGACAGTGACGGTATCGCCGGCACGGAAGGCAGGCACGTCGGACTTAACGTTTTCGCTGTGGATTGCTTCGATGTTCAGGGACATAATTGTGTACCTCTTTTTATTTGTCGCCAAATTTAGTATTTAATTTCAGTTTTTCAAAGATGTCGGGGCGTCTTTCTTGCGTTCTTTTTAAAGATTCTTGCCTCCGCCACTCGGAAATGTTCTTGTGATGGCCCGAAAGTAGCACTTCGGGCACCTTTTTTCCCTCAAATTCCTCCGGGCGGGTGTAGACCGGCCACCCCAGTACGCCCTGCGCGAAGGAGTCGGTATCGCCGCTCTCGCGGTTCCCGAGGGCGCCGTCGATGAGCCTCACGACCGCGTCGGTTACCAACATTGCGGGCAGTTCGCCGCCGCTGACCACGAAATCGCCTATGGAAATCTCCATATCGACCTCGGTCTGGCGGATGCGGTCGTCGATGCCCTTGTAGTGCCCGCACACGAGAACCAGGTGGGATTCGTGCGAGAGTTCCTCCGCAATCTTGTGCGTAAAGGGCACGCCGTCTGCCGTGAGGTAGATGACCTTCCCGCCGTCCTGCTTTACGCCGGTACTGCGGATGGCGGCGGCGAGCGGTTCGGGCCGGAGCACCATGCCCGGTTCGCCCCCGTAGGGCACGTCGTCCACCTGGCCGTAGTCGTTTATCGCGAAGTCGCGCAGGTAGACCGTGTTGAATTCCAGCAGGCCCTTCGCCTGTGCGCGCCCCATGATGGATTGCTTCATCGGGGCGAACATCTCGGGGAATATGGTAATGCAGTCGATAACCATCATGCCTCCCCGCGGCTCTCGAAACCCGCTTCCGCGGAATGGTCCTCGGGGCAGAGCGCCTTCAGGTAGGCTGCGTCGCACACGATGAACTCGCCGTCCTCGTCGATATCGAGCACGCAGTCGTCTATCCACGGGGCGAGGATGGACTTCGCGCTGAACTCGGACTTGAACGCGTCGTCGAACTTGATGTTGAAAGCGTTGACCGTCGGCAGTTCCTGGACCTCGAGCACTTCGCCAATGTCCTTGCCGTCTTCCGTATGGACGCGGAAGCCTTCCAGGTCGTCGATGTAGTACTCGCCCTCGGGTGCGGGGAGCCTCTCCGATTCCGGAATCATCACGTCGCCGTTCACGAAATGCGTAAGCGATTCGGGCGTATCATAGCCCTCGAACTTCAGGAGCCAGATGTCGTTCGCCTGCTTGGAATCCTCGATACGCAGGTCCAGTTCCTCGCCGTTCGTCTTTTTGAGGCGCACGTCCTTGAGGCTCTTGTGGCGCGTAATGTCGTGGGTGAGGGGCATCGCCTTGATGTAACCCTTCACGCCATGCGTGCGCATGAGCTGGCAGACGGTGATATATTCCTGAGAGTCGGACATTGCTTATCGGGATATGGTTATTGGTCTTTAGTCATTAGTTGTTAGTTGAATAATCGCGGCTCTGCCGCCTGGCTAGAAGCCAATGACCATTGACTAATGACTAGTGACTAACTGGATAAAAAAAGTCCCGTGCGCAGGGCACAGGACTCTTTAGAAAAGCATGATTATGCTTCGGCAGGAGCCTCGGCAGCAGCTTCAGCCGGGGCTTCGGCGGCAGCGGCAGCTTCAGCAGCGGCGGCTTCCTTGGCGGCCTTTTCGGCTTCGATCTTGGCGAGGGCCTTGGGGCCGAGCTTCACGGCCTTCTTCTTTTCCGGACGCGGATTGGCTGTCTTGCCTTCGATGGAACGGCCGGCCTTGATTTCGTGGAACAGGTCGAGGATGCCGACCTGCTTCAGGAGGTTGCGGACGGTGTCGGACGGCTGGGCGCCGACGGAGAGCCACTTGAGGATCTTTTCCTGGTCGAAGCGGATTTCGGCCTTCTTGAGGTTCGGGTTGTAGAAACCGACCTGTTCGATAAAGCTATCGTCGCGAGCCTTGCGGTTGTCGATGACGATGGCACGGTAGATGGGGTTGTGACGCTTGCCGAAGCGGGCGAGACGGATAACAGTTGCCATTTTAACCTCTTTTT
>JAEEGK010009893.1_pt1 | contig 22111 bp, 19 predicted proteins | sample 8958771 | NCBI WGS metagenome assembly JAEEGK01 (sample SAMN16246547, study PRJNA631951) | gut metagenome | biome: gut microbiome; feature: rumen; material: SC-attached | host: Bos | place: Iran: Karaj | collected 2018-10 | reverse complement strand
GAACAAATTATGCTATAACTTAAAGTATCCGGGAGAAACGTATAAAGTACGACTTTATCTCCCAAAAGGAGAGAGAAAACTGTGGGGGATAACTGTACAAAAAGGGCACAGGTTTACGGACTGTGAGTATCGTATATCATTTGGGGACGATAGCTTTATTTACATATGGGGCGCAAAATCATTTTCTTCTCCCAATATAGATAACATTAAATGTATTAGATCAGAAGAAGCTCAAATAAGAGTAAGCAATGATTGCGCTTTAACATCTGATACTCCCAAAGACAGTGTCTTCATTTACCCGGATGGAAGAGTATCATTAATACCATCAACCCAGATGGCTCCAGCACCTTTCTCGATGGTTTTTTATGGAATTGATGAAAACGGATTAGCATGGAAAGATATTAAAATTGGGAGAATAGCCATTGGATATCAAAATGTACAAGAATGTGATATTCTAAAATTTGAAAGCATCTTGAATACAATACATATTAAACATATATGCAACCATATTAAAAAACGCATATTGATTAATGACTACTTATGAGTTGAACATATTGGTTGATACTGTATTTACGAACAACAGGATCTCATCCATCAGCAACTCCTCCGGGACAATAACCGGCTACACGGTCTATCACCACATCACCGACCATCTGGGCAGCGTCAGGGCGATCACAAACGCAAGCACTGGTTTTCAGATCTCATGAACCGTTTTCTGTAATGATTAATATTCAAGCATTTCCGCGCCAGGCTACAAAAACAATCTCAGCAGCCTGCAGCAGAATTTGGTGTAGATTTGTTTTGAGACAGGGACACGGCAGCCCTTGACGTAATCCATCTCAGAAAGGATCCGCACCGCTTCGGGATACTTTGACAACAACTTGAAGTCCAACACGATACAACTATACCATCCTCCCCTCATCAGAATGTCCATGCCACAAAGGGTCGCAGGCCCCTGGTCTTTGGGCAGGGCGTCATAAAGGGCGAGCATGTTAGCGGCTGAATGCTTCCTCGTGCGAATCAGGGAAGCGCCCGTCAAAGCGCCCTTGCGCCTTTGCCTGTAATGGTAGAGAGGCCTGCGGAGATGGAAGCATTTCTTCGCATTAAAAAGGATCTGGGTCTGGAATACGATGTCCTCATGGAAACCATATTCGGGAACTATCATATTGTCAAGATCGCACAAATCCCTCTTCACCAGTTTGTCCCACATGTACGCCCTGATGACGCTGTTATGGATGGCCTTGACCGCACCTTTGCCGTCCAATGGAACGAAATCCCCTTCCGGATCTATTACTGACGGTTTACCAGCGTATTCCTTGAAATAGTCACAGTACACCACGTCGGCATCTTCCTCGACCGCCTTCCGGACGAGAGAATCGATGTAGTCCAACTCCACCCAGTCATCCGGATCCACATGTATGACGTATTCACCAGTCGCCTTGGCCAACCCCGCCATCCTGGCGGCGGGAAGGCCTTTGTTCTCCTGCCTTATAACTATCGTACTTGATTCTCTATCAGGATGTTCCTTGATAGTGGCCATAAGAATGTCAATAGAACGGTCAGGGCTTCCGTCATCGACGAAAATGTACTCGATCGCAGGCCAGGTTTGCCGGAAAAGCGAGACAGCACACTGGCGGATATATGCCTCGACATTGTAAATCGGCACAATAACACTGACAGTAGGTGCCATTTCCATCCCCATCATCTCACTATTCTATAAAACTTATACAAAAAGAACCGGAAACCATAGGCCTCCGGTTCAAGTCATTGGCGCCTTTCGGCACCCTTGTACTGGGTAGGAGAATCGAACTCCTATTGCAAGATTGAGAATCTTGAGTACTAACCGTTATACGAACCCAGCGTTGTTAGGGATTGCAAAGATAGACAAAAATCTTAATGTTGCAAAAAAAACATCACCTTTTTTATTTCTCGTGTTTTTTCATTAATATAGCGGTAGTTTTTTAAACCAATCCGTAATATGGCACTAATTATCGGTCTACTCATCATCGCCATCGGCGCTTTTTGCCAATCGTCAAGTTATGTTCCAATCAACAAGATAAAAGATTGGAGTTGGGAAAGTTACTGGATCATTCAGGGAGTCTTCGCATGGCTCCTCTTCCCGTTCATCGGATCACTTCTGTCAGTCTCCGGTACAGGCGGCGGATTCGGTGACCTCCTTTCTCTTATAAATTCCCATCCTAAAGACGCCTGGATGACCATTCTCTTCGGTGTGCTTTGGGGTGTAGGAGGTTTAACCTTCGGTCTTTCAATGCGTTACCTCGGAGTCGCCCTCGGTCAGTCAATAGCCCTGGGAACATGCTCCGGTCTGGGTGCCATTCTCGGCCCCGTTTTCACAGGACATGCCAGTGACCTCACTACCGCCGTGATAGTCGGTGTGGTCGTCACCCTCATCGGCATAGCGATCATCGGAGTCGCCGGAGCCATGAAATCAGCCGCCCTCCCCGAAGAGGAGAAGAAAAAGGCCGTCAAGGACTTCAACTTCGGAAAGGGTATCGCCGTGGCTCTGCTTGCCGGATTCATGAGCGCTTGCTTCAACATCGGTCTCAGCTTCGGCCAAGATCTTTTCCTGCCTGGAACCAAGCCCATTTTCCAGACCCTGCCCGCGACAATGCTCGTGACCTTCGGTGGTTTCCTGACCAATGCTGCCTACTGCCTGTTCCAGAACAGCAAGAACAAGACTTGGGGAGATTACAAGAAAGGCAATCTCTGGGTCAACAACCTTTTGTTCTGCTGCCTTGCCGGTCTGCTGTGGTACAGCCAGTTCTTCGGACTCAGCCTCGGAAAGGGCTTCCTCACGAACTACCCTGTCCTCATCACCTTCAGCTGGTGCATCCTCATGGCTCTCAACGTCACATTCTCCAATGTCTGGGGTATCATCCTCAAGGAATGGAAGGGCGTGTCCAAGAAGACCATCGCTGTCCTGGTCATAGGACTTATCGTTTTGGTGTTCAGTACCTTCCTGCCACAATTGATGGCAAATTAAGAGGGTGTATAGCGTAATGGGAAGCTATACTCCAATATATTCACACGATACCGACGTCTACAACCTGGAGGGTTTCTCCCCCCAGGTTGTGGATTATTCATATCTGAAGAATCTTGGAGTCAAGGTCGAGCCCGATGAGACTACTCTGGCCGCATTGGAAAAAGGCTCAGCGTTGTTCAGCGACAGGCTTTTGAAAGGAAACCTCATCCCCCGTCCACGATACGAGGAGATCTCCAGAGACCCTTCAACGGTCACAACCGAGATCCATAACTACACCGGACGCTGCCCTACCCTCACCTACGAGATCAACCCTATGCTCGGCTGTGGAGTCGGCTGCCAGTATTGCCTGGTGACGGACGGCGTCCACGAGAATGAGCTTGCCGTTGACCTGAATTACCACCTCTATGTCAGGAAGTTACTCGATGAGATGAATGGTCATGGCTCCGAGAACAAAAACCATTATTACTATTTCTCGCCGAAAACCGAGGCTTTCCAAGAGGCTACCCTCCTGACCGGTGTCGCCCACCGGATCCTGCTGGAGTTCATCGACCATTTCAGGCACTGCCCTGATTCCAAGGCGAGGCTTTTCATCGCATCGAAAGCTGGAGCGGAACATCTTCTGATCCAGCACGATGGGAAAACGGTTCTGGATCTGTTCGAGGAACTTAAAGACCGGATGCAGTTCAACACGAGCGTGTCTATCATGCCAGCGCCCTTAAGGGACATCATCGAGCCTTTCGCCGCCCCGATTGAGGAACGCCTGAAAGCCGTCCGATTGTGCCGCAAGAGAGGGATTCCAGCCAACTCCGCATTGGTGCAACCCATATTCACTCCATGCCTCACCGATAAGGGAATCAAGTCTTTTTTCGACAAACTCAGCTCTGAAGGGATAATCAATTACAAGCCGGAGTTCTTGACCGTCTGCATGGAGAACCTGGCCATGCTCGGGCAATATCTCGGTGCCTTTGACAAGGACATGGAGCGTCAACTCTACGAAGCCTACTTGATGCCATCCAATGCCGACCACCGGAAGCAGAGAGGTCGCACCGCCCCGGACAGAGCGCTCAGCATGAGCAGTTTACGGAGGATGATCGCTTACACCGACACCCTCGGGATGAGCGTCAGCATCTGCTTCTGGGTCCGTAAACAACTCGGGATTTCCGAGGAGATGATTCCCGTGACAAACAGGAACGGCTTCCAATGCCTCGGGTACCAGACAAGGCTTTTCTGACCATGATCACCAACCTCTCAGACTACTATCTCCGCTGGTACCACGATCGGCCGGTGGCCATCACCACTGCCCGGAAAGAAGAGCTGAGGGAACTCCACCGCATCATCTACAAATGCGCCGCTCATTTGGCAACCGAATATAAAGAGTATGTCCCAAGGTGGATGCCTCTTGGAGAAAGAGATCTGGAAATACTTGAGATTCAGGACCAAACGCCTTTCAGAGCCGGAACATGGAGACCTGACTATCTAATCGCTTCCGATGGGAGTCTTCGGATATGTGAGATCACATCCCGATTCTTCGCCCACGGGATATTCATGTCCCGTTTCGCGGAAGAGGCCGCCGACCGCTTCATGGCGCGTTTTCCTGGAGCGGAACGAGATACTGAGTACCCTGCATTGATGGACTACATAGCCGGATTGCTCCAAGGCAAGAAGAAGATATTCGTGCTGAAGAGTTCCGACCGGACCAACGAGATCAGGCTCTACAAAGACTTTTACGAGAAGATGGACTGTGATTTCAACGTGCTGGAAGCCGCTGAGGTTGAGCCACATAGAAAAGAATGGTCGGTCGATGGGACAGTGGTGTTCAGCGCCTTGAACCAGATGGACATCCTCTCTTTCAGCCTGGACACTATCAAGGCCATGGTGGATAAGGAGATGATCAGCGATTTCCGGAACGTGTTCCTTCTTCACGACAAACGCTTCATGAGGCTTTGGTTCGAAGATAGCTTCACGGGTGGCTGCCTGACCACAGACGAGGCCACATTCTTAAGGTCCCACGCCATCCCTACTTGGGACTGCTCCGATCCGGAAGCGGCTGACATACTGAAAGTTGCGCTTAGCGACAAGGACCATTACATCCTGAAACCATACCGTCTCGGAAAGAGCGAGGGCGTTAAGGCCGGTGTCATGACAAGCCGAACTGAGTGGGAAAGCTTGGACACCTCCGGAATGATTCTCCAGCCTTTCATTCCCCAACGCACATTCAGGACGGAATGGGAGGGACAGATGTTCGATGACTACATGTGCGGGATGATGCTCTGCGTCGATGACCGCTTCTTCGGCTCAGGTCTTTTCAGGGCCTCCAGCTTGCCGGTAACCAATGTGGGCGACGACCGGAAAGCCTGTCCGCTGCTCACCGACGATCCCGTTTTGATGGAATATTGCGACGTGCTATGATCCTTGCCGGCAACCAACCATATTTCCTGCCTTACCTCGCCTGGTGGCAGCTTCTGAAGGCGGCCGATCTGTTCTTGATAAGCGACGACTACAACTTTATCAGGAGCGGATGGATCTGCCGTAATCGGATTCTGGTGGAAGGGCAGCCACTATTCTTCAGGATAGAGATCAAAAAGAGAAGCAGTTACAAGCTCATAAAAAACATGGAGCTTATGCCGGTCAAGGTTGAAAAGAAACTTAAGACCCTAAAGTACGCCTACCGCAGGGCTCCATATTTCGATAACGGTATCGCCTTAGCGGAACGCATCTTACGGTGCCCAGAAACCAATTTGGCCGATTTCCTTGAGAACTCAATAAAGGAAGTCTGCGCTTTCCTCAACATCACCACCCCCCTGAAAAGGTCTTCGGAACTGGCCGGCAATGCCTTGTTCAAAAGGGAAGAACGCATCTACGACGCTTGCCACAGAATCGGGGCAGACACTTACATCAACGCCATTGGCGGAACCGCTTTATATCACCGGGACGAGTTCGCCAGCCGAGGCATCACACTCAAGTTCCTGAAATCCGGACTCCCGGTGTATCCCCAATTCGGAAAACCGTTCGTAGAGAGGCTTTCCATCCTTGACGCCATAATGTTCAACTCTCCCGAGGCACTTCAGGAAATGCTTGAGGATTACACACTTATAGATGGCGGTGATGGATGAGATAATGGTCACAGTCATATGCCTGGCCTACAACCATGCCAAGTACATCCGGGACGCGCTGGAAGGCTTCGTCTCGCAAAGGGTCTCTTTCCCTTTTGAGGTACTAGTCCATGATGACGCCTCGACCGATGGCACCGCTGACATCATCCGAGACTATCAATCCCGCTTCCCTGAGATCATCAAGCCGGTTTTCCAGAAGGAGAACCAGTATTCCCAGGGCATCAGCATTTCCCAGACCTTCCTTTACCCTCTTATTCGTGGGAAATATGTGGCACTTTGCGAAGGGGACGATTATTGGACAGATCCTCTAAAACTCCAAAAGCAAGTCAACGCGCTCGAATCGCACCCCGAATCGGACATTTGCTCGCACAGGGCCCGCAGGTTAAAGAACGGTAAGTTCGAAGGTTGGATCGCTCCAAGATTCGGTAGCGGCATGGTCTCGGCAAGCAAGGTCATCCTCGGTGGAGGAGGCTGGTATTGCGCCACAGCCTCATTTCTTTGTAGAAGGGAAGCTTACATGAGATGGACCCCGGTCAGGGAGGTGGTGGTGATCGACTACACTCTTGCGATACAATGTTCCCTCAGAGGTGGGATGGTCTATCTGCGTGACTGCATGTCGGTTTACCGGGTCGGCACCGAAGGTTCATGGACGGTTCGGAACGACAGAAAGGCGAGGATCAAGAGCCGGCTGAAAATGATTGAGATGCTGGAGGCTCTTGACAAGTGGACCGCTGGGCGTTACAAGCGGGTGATCAATAGAAGACGGGAGATGTTCCGCTCAAACGTCCTGCTCCTGAACAGGGACTATCGAAGCCTGTACTCCCCCAAAAGGCTTGGAATCAATATCTTCAGGTTATTCCACTCGTTCGACAAGGTCGCGAGAAGGTGGCTCTCTTTTCTTTAGGGAACCATATTTTTGCATTAAGAAAAAAGTTGTTTAACTTTATATGTTTGAAAGAATAGCCATGTCCAAGTACCAGTTAACCATAATCTCAGCCTTATTCTTGATCCAGACCGCCGCTCTATGTGAGGTGGTTCCGGGAGCTGACGGGAGAATAACCTACATAGGCAGGACCGCGGTGAACGACGGATCCGTGTCTTTCGACTGGACCGGAACCTACCTGAAAGTCCGGTTCCAGGGAGCCTCCCTCGAAATGCGTGTTTCCGACACCGGCAAAAACTACTACAATGTCTGGCTGGACGGGAATATGGCCTCAAAACCTGACAAGGTCCTGAAAGTGACCGGGGCGGACACGACCATCACCGTTTTGTCACCCGCTGATCTTCAGGCCCGTTTCGGCAAGGACAAGAAGGCCATGAAGGCTCCTCACCAGGTTATTCTTCAAAAGCGCACGGAAGGATCTCAAGGCCGTACCACCATCAAGGAGTTCATCACCGACGGGACTTTCATAGCCGCTGACAAGCCATCCGGGAGGGTTATCGAGTTCATAGGCGATTCCTACACCTGTGGCTATGGCACCGAGGCCTCAAACAAAGAGCACTTTTCCCCCGAGACAGAGAACCAGAACCTGACCTACGCTTGTGCCACCGCCAGGTATTTCGGCGCCGAACAAGTTGTTATGGCTCATTCGGGGATAGGCATCGTCAGAAACTACAACGGGAAGTTGAATGAGGGGAATATGCCCGGGCGCTACCAGAATGTGTTCGATGCCCAGGATGCTCCGAAATGGGATCCGAAAGCCTCTCCCCTCAAGCCGGCTATCACCGTCATCTATCTCGGTACCAACGACTTCTCCACCAGGATGCAACCTGCTGAAAGGGCATTCACCGCAGCTTACATAAACTTGCTCAAGCAGATCAAGGAGTTCTATGGAGATGGTCATCCTGTGCTTTGCATGGCCCCTAAACACGACATCCTCCAACTGCGTTACATCATGGAGGCCGCAAAGGCAAGCGGACTTGGCGGAATACATGTGATGGGCTTGGGAGCTTCGGTCCATAACGACACCACAGACATGGGTGCGGACGGCCACCCCAACTATAACGGCCACTTGAAAATAGCCCACTCCGTGATCCCCTACATCTCGACCATAACAGGTTGGGAGATGATGGACAGTCCCGTGAAATAATAAACTAACAGCAACTATATGAGCACATTCAAAAAAGTTTTGCTTTGGAGCATCGCCGGTCTCATCCTGGCTTTGGCTGTCTTTGTTTACATCAGGTTCTATTTCGTCTTCGGTGACGGAGTAAAGGCCGGCGAACTGAACCAGTTCACTTACAAAGGCTATGTTTGGAAAACTTACGAGGGTAGGCTGATCCAGGCCGGATTCAAGGGCAGTGTCCCGAAGACAGGCGGCACCGCCACCATCCAATCCTATATTTTCGACTTCTCTGTCGCTGACGAAGAGGTTGCCAACGAACTGATGAGATGCAGCGGCAAGACAGTCGAACTTCATTACAAGCAGTATCTCGGGGCATTGCCCTGGAGAGGCATGCAGAAGCATGTGGTCGACAAGATTATTTCTGTAACTACACCTGAATGATAATGAGAGAGTTAGCGTTAACGATAGCATTGTTGCTGCCGGCCGCGGCATGGGCCCAGACCGGGGTTGTCGCCACCCACCCCGCCAATAAAGAAGGGAGGCTCATGACGATGGAAGAGGCTGTGATGGGTGTCGGCACACGCCCTGCCTCTGTCGCTGCCATGTGGATAGATGATGACACCTACGCCTGCATGGAAGGGCGTGAGATCAAGGCTTACAAGGCTCTCTCCGGCGAGGCCGCGGAGTTCAATGGCGGCGGACGCGCCCAGGGAGGCCCCCGCGGAATGAGAGGAGCCGTCCCTAGCGCCAAAGGAGTCATGGCTTTCACAAAAGGCCAGAGCCTGTACATCAACAATGGTGGAGATATTCCTGTGGCTGAGAGCGAGAACGACCAAATCACTTATGGTCAGAGCGTCAGCCGCAACGAGTTCGGAATCAACGGAGGCATATTCTGGTCTCCATCAGGAGACAAACTGGCTTTCTACCGTAAAGATGAAAGCCGTGTCACCGACTTCCCTTTGCTGGACATCTCGACCCGCACAGGAACCCTGAAGAGCATCAAGTATCCCATGAACGGAATGGAGAGCGAGGAAATCAGCCTCGGAATCTATGACCTCGCCACAAAAAAGACCGTCTGGTGTGATGTGACTGACTTCGGTTACGACCGCTACCTGACTAACATCAGCTGGTCCCCGGACGACGCCTTCATCTTCATCCAGGTCCTTGACAGGTCGCAGAAACACATGAGACTCAACATGTACCGTTCCTGCGACGGCAGCTTTGTCCGCACCATTCTCACAGAAGATGATGACCGCTATGTCGAGCCACTGGATCCTCTCCATTTCCTTAAGGGCACATATTCCTTCATCTACAGGACCAATAGCCGCGACGGGTACCGCAACCTGTATCTCTGCGACACACTTGGCGTGGTCCGTCGCCTGACAGCGGTGGATGCCGATGTCGAGTACCTCGACAACGACGGCACCTGGATCTACTACACCTCCGCTGAAGTCTCACCTGTTGAGAATCACCTGTTTAAGGTTTCCGTGACAGGACTGAAGTCCAAGAAAGGAGTTGAGAATCTCTCCAAGGCCAAATTCGGAAAACCAGTGAGGCTCACCACTGAGGAAGGATGGCACAGCGTCTCCCTCAGTCCTGGACACAAGTACTTCATCGACCGCTTCAGCAGCTTCAATGTGCCTTCCGTGACTCAGGTTAGGACCATGGACGGGAAGCTCCTTCGTGAGCTGGGGCGCGCCGAGGATCCCCTCAAGGCGTTCAAGACTGGAGAGGTGATGCTTGGAACTGTCAAAAGCGCCGACGGCAAATATGACAACTGGTACAGGTTGTTCCTTCCCGCCGATTTCGATCCGGCGAAGAAGTATCCTGTCTTGCTTTATGTCTATGGTGGTCCCCACTCCCAGCTTGTCAAGGACAGCTGGCTCGGTGGAGTGAGCATGTGGGAGATGCTTATGGCGCAAAAGGGCTATGTGGTGTACATCCAGGATGGCCGCGGCACATCCAACAGGGGCGCCGAATACGAGCAGGCGATTCACCGCCACTGCGGCCAGAATGAAATGGCCGACCAGATGGTTGGAATAAATATGCTTAAATCCCTGCCTTTCGTTGATTCAGAGCGCATTGGAGTCCACGGATGGAGCTATGGCGGCTTCATGACCATATCCCTTATGACACATTACCCTGAGACCTTCAAGGTTGGTGTCGCTGGTGGTCCTGTGATAGACTGGAAGTGGTATGAGATCATGTACGGAGAGCGCTATATGGACAACCCCGAGACTAACCCCGAAGGCTTCAAGCAAACAAGCCTGATCGAGAACGCCTCCAAGCTTAAAGGCAAGCTCCTCATATGCCGGGGCGCCATTGACAACACGGTGGTTTGGGAGCACAGCCTCAGTTTCGTGCAGAAGTGCATCGAGAATGACACCCAATTGGACTACTTCCCTTATCCCCGCTCAGAACACAATGTCTTCGGAAGATGGAGAATCCATCTCATGGACAAAGTCACTGATTATTTCGAACTATATCTTTAACACTCAATACTTTCCAACATTTAAAACGCTAAAGAAATGGCATTCTCAATTACCGATGTTATCAAGCAGCAGGTCAGTTCCGCAGTAGGTGGAGTCCAACTTCCTGCCAACGTACAGAACCAAGTCCTCGGAGGACTCTCCGACTCTATCCTCGGCAGCCTCACCAGGACCGCGACCAGCAGAGGCGGTGTCAACATCATCACCGACCTTCTCACAGGTAAGACCGCGCCAGCCAAGAGCCCTGTCACCTCTCTCGCCGGCAGCATCTTCACGAGCAACATCCTGAAGAACCTCAATCTCGGCAAGGCGGCCAACGCGTCACTTATCGCTTTGATCCCCACCATCCTCGGTGGTGTCACAAAGCTCTTCAAGGATCAGAACGGTGACGGCAAGGTTGACATCAACGATGTCATCATCGCCCTCGGCGGCAAAATCGGAGGCGGCGGTCTCTTCGGAGGCCTCCTCGGTGGTCTGTTCAAGAGGAAATAAAACTACCTCAAAGGTCTTACGACCTTGATCCCGGAAAGGTTGGATCTCGGAACGACGTAATCTTCAATCGTCTTCCCGTCGATCACAACCTTTTCCTCTTTTTGTGAGGCGTGGATGAATCCCACCCGCCCATTCTCGACAAGAGCTATCGCCACATGGGCGATATCCAGCCCATCCACGGTTGAGACAAAACAGATGATGTCCCCAGACTTGATCCCTTCCACAGCGGTAGGGATCTTGTTTTTGGGGATATATGTCATCGGAACCTTATTCAGTTCATTCTCAATCTCCTCTATTCTCTTTAGGTCAAGAGCGGCTCTCGGGATGTTATCAGCGTCCTGAAGCTGCTTATAACTTTTGGGATGGCGGGACATGAAATGAATCGGATGGGCATATTCCTTACCTCCCAACTTAAGGGTCAGGTCAACAAGGTCCCCATCTTGTCTCCGGATCCATTCGGTAGTGTAATGGATGCGGTCGCTGTACGAATATGGAGCCTCTTTCCTGTACCGCATCTTAGCGATATTGGCGGAGAAAGACTCGAAAGACGGCTCTTTATCATCAGATTCCAAAACTGTCCTGACCAAGCCTAAGCAAGTCTCCACGAAGAGGATACAGTCGGTTTTCGTAAGATAGATCCTAAGGTTCTCCTCATTGGGATCCTCCTCCAGAGTCCCGGCCACATAAGGTGTACCGAGAAGGCTTTTGGCGGCAACAACCATTAAATCTCCTGCTTGGAGGCCAGCCGAAGCGCCCTCCTTTAAATCACGCATAATCTTGACTGCCAGTTCCTTATCATGACTGGTCGTGACACAATTCACCTGTCCGGAGGACTCCCGGCAGCCGAAGAACATGGCAAAAAGCGCCATGAGAACAAGTTGAATCCTTCTCATGGCGCTAATTTAATCATTTTCCGCCTAAACAAGGCCTAATACTATCACAAGGGCATAGTCTTGCCATCATACACCGTCAAGATGCTTGTCGATGAGCAGAATTTACCGGAAAGATAACAACTGAAACTACCTTCATTGTAGTTAAACACAGCATAGTCACCAGCGTAACTAACTTTGCCATAGCGCATTCTGCCAGTGGCCTGATGGCTGGAAGTCGAGCTGCCGAAAATGACTTCAAGGCCGTCATACACATCCGAGATGCTCCATATGTCATTCCTCAACGCAGAGTGGTTGTCTATCTTGGTCTTATTATGGGTACCCACAACATTGACATATCCCTGCAAAGAAGAGTTTCCGTAGGCTGATCGGTAATCATCCAGCGAGGAATAACGCTCGAAGCGGAACGTGTCGCCCTCCAATGTCCCTTCTCCTTCAATATAGCATTGTCCGAATGTGGAAAGGTCGAACGCTCCGGAGAACTCGGTCTCACCCATCACCACATCATAATAGGTGTATGGAATGGTCACATTGGCTTCCTCATTCTCTGGGTCGTCATAGCGAGGCCTGGTCATCGCCCTCATACTGGTGAAATCCAAGTCTCCTATGTATCGTATCTCAGGGATATGAGTCTGGCGGGAGGTCCTTATCTCGAGGCCGTAGTCCGGGTCGGGCTTGCTTATTGTCAGTTTGCCGCCGCTTGAGGAGATAGTATAGACAGCAGCCTGTACATTCACCTGGGAGGGATTGGCCCCGTTACCATACATAAAATAGTCATAATCAGTAGATTCCCCATCAGAATAAGTACCCTTCCTGTTGTAACTGTCTTTGAGGATCGATGAATTGTTCGCAGCGGTAAGGGCATCTGCTGAATTGGCGATTCCGTCCTCAAAAGATGGTCTTGAACCGACCGCGGCATAATAAGACGCGATGGCGGATTCGCTCCGGTAATATTTGTAACCACACTTTGAAGACTCATTCCAGAACGGGTAATCAACTCCACCCCATGAAGACTCGCGTACACCTTCCACAATCCTGGTCAGCGAGTTGGTGGCATTTACGTAGTAAGCGTCAAGCGTCGCTGTTGTCATCTCCACCTCAAGATTCACCCGGTAAGGCACCTTACATGTCTCGCCTATCATCGAGGCATCTGAAACTGTTTTGCCGGAGAATTTGAACGAAAGTGGCTTCGATGGCGTGGACGCGGTCTTTGAACCAGCTGTCCACTCGGGCAGTTCCTCACGGCTGAGATAGATGAATCCATTGCCATCAGAAGTCTTGGTGTAGGTTTTTCCGGATACATCTTTGAAAACAACCTCACAATTTGGTATGATGACTGGCCCGGGCCCTGTCACGATGAAAGCGCAACCGCCAGAGTATGGGTTGACGTATTCATAAGTCGTGTCGGCCGCGGCGGCCTTGGACGCGGTCTTGATCTTCATCAAAGCTCTCACAGGCGCCAGATTGTATTTATCGGCATCAACCTCCTCATTGTATTCCATTTTCGCGGTCGGTTGAGCGTCATGCCCATCCTGGCCGTCCTGACCATCTTGTCCATCCTTGCCGTCAACACCATCTTTGCCTCTGAGGTACAGCCAGAAATCCGACACCTCAACGGCGCTCTTGGGCCACGTTGGATATTCATCAATGTCATAGACACCATTGCCAGGATTGGCCAGACCCGAATCCGAAAGCACATCGGCCTTCCAGATCTCATAGGCGGATTTACCCTCCGTGCCATCAACACCATCTTTGCCATCCGCTCCGTCTTTGCCGTCAACGCCATCCTTGCCGTCAGTACCGTCTTTGCCGTCAACACCGTCCTTGCCGTTGACGCCATCTTTTCCCTTGGCCGGTATTCCGGTGTCTTCACCACTGATCCACCAATTGCCATTGGCACCTACTTGAGGTGTGTCACCCTTTTCGCCTTTGCCTCCAGTGGCACCTTTGGGCCCGCGGGAAGGTTTGCCAGTGTCCTCATCACCAATCCACCAGTTGTTGTTCCCACCGATGTAAGGGATAAGGCCATCATCGCCTTTCGGTCCTGTCAGGAATAGGTAAAAATCAGCCTCGCTATCGTCCGAAGGATCCCACTTGGAGCCAGGATTCTGAGGATTATCCACCGCCCCGGAAGAGATGTATTCCTTCCAAACCTCATAGGCCGAGAGTCCTTGGGGCCCAGTCTCTCCCTGATCCCCTTTCACACCATGAAGGTAGATGTAAAAGTCCACTTCAGAGACCGCATCAGCAGGCCATTTAGGATGCTCAGCTGGATCATAGGCTCCATTACCTGGATTGTCAAGTCCCTCATCTGAAAGCACTTCCGCCTTCCAGAGCTCATATGCGGACAGGCCATCCTCACCATCATCACCCTTAGGGCCGGTTGCCGGGATTCCCGTGTCCTCACCGTCGATTATCCAGGATCCATTCTCACCGATATACGGGGTCTTGCCATCCTGTCCATCCTTGCCATCCTGCCCATCTTCACCCTTAGGGCCGGTGGCAGGGATTCCGGTGTTCTCGTCTCCGATCCACCAGTTCCCATCGCCACCAATGTACGGCACAAGGCCGTCATCGCCCTTAGGGCCGGTCAAGAACAAATAGAAATACCTTTCGCTGTCATTGGATGGATCCCACTTTGAACCGGGATCCTGAGGGTTATCCACATCTCCTCCAGAGACATATTCTTTCCATAAGTCATACGCCGACTTTCCGGCATCGCCTCCGTCTCCCTTATCGCCTTTCTCTCCTTGCTCTCCCTTCAGATAAAGGAAATAATCATGGACTTCCGTCTTGGACTTGTCCCATCCGCCGACATCTCCGTTCTTGACCGCGTTGACCCAGACTTCATAAGCCGTGAGGCCATCGGCACCTTTAACACCTTGGATTCCTTGCTCTCCTTGAGGTCCTTTGGGAAGGGTCACCTCCAACTTGTTGCATGACGCCAGGGTGGCGGTTAAAAGAGTCGCCGCCAAAAGGATTTTAATACAGTTTTTCATTTGTCTTTGATTTAATTATTGTTTTTCAAGTAGTTCCACAATGGTTCCCAAGTCACCTGCTCGATCACGACTTTCCTGTCCCCTCTTCTGAGATTATCCTCGGCTCCAGATGGTACCATAGCCGTCTTTTTGCCGAATCCCCTGTAGAAGAGCATCGACTCAGGAACACCCCGGCTCAATAGGGCCTCATACACCGCCTTGGCCCTGGCATTGGAGAGTTTCTCGTTATAAGTGTCACTTCCCCTCGCATCGGTGTGACCGCTGATCATGAATTTTTTATCAGGGAACATGCTGATCACTTTGGCGACCTCATCAAGGACAAGTTCGCTGTCAGGAGTCAAATCCGCCTTGTCAAAATCAAATGTCACATTGTCCATGAGCTCGGCGAGAGTCTTCTCAGACGGGACTTCCTTTATCACTTCACGCACTGTCTCCACAGGCACTTCTTTCACCACTTCCTTCTCCACGACCTTTTCCACAATCTTCTCTACAACAGCGCTTTCCGTACCAGAAACCTGCTTTGAACCTTTCGGCTTGCCGCCGAACCTCAGGGCCACACCTGCGGTGCCCATAGCGAAATTGGCACCCTTCGAACCGAGGGATCTCATATAGTCACCCTCTATCCTGAGACCGACCTTGTTCGAGAGCCAGGCAACCAAACCAACACCCGCAGTGACTGGGTAGAAGGTCTCAGTGTCGAATGTCGTACCCTTGTTCCACGCGTCCTCAGCTTTCCAGATAGCTTCCTTGGTGAAATCCCCGGCGAACTGCCCGAAATAAGCTGAAGGGAAATTCTTGCGGTAATAGTTGACACCCACCCTGAAGTAAGGCTGCACCCATTCGCTTAAGGTGAACGGACGGAATTGCAAACCAGGTCCGGCGATAACCGAGAACCCTTGTTTCAACGCGCCTGAATCGTAATACTTGGCGAGCCCGAGGGTCCCTTGGACATCGGCGAAAAGCCAAGGACGGATCTCATAAGCTGAATAGAGATTGACACCTCCATAAAGCAGTTTCTCTTCTAAAGTGAACACATAGTCGCCTCCCGGGGTCTGATGGAAATCCGAGACCATATTCCTTGTGTGGTTCACGGCCGATCCACCAAGACCTAGCTCAAATGAGTGGGAGGTGTTTTGGGAATATGCCCCTGAAGGGCATAGCAGAATGATGGACACTGCCATCGGGATTAGAAGTTTGCTTTTCATCAGTTAATCGTTACTGTTTAAAAATTGAATATATATTCATTCGAACGAATATTCAGTCAGGTTTTTAATCCCCGGGATACCATAATAGGCGGTCTCGATGTCACCTTTCAGGTACACTTTCCGGCCAAGCAAGGACGGGTTTCCGACGAGATTAAGAGCATCCCTGATGTCACCTTTCGCGAGCTGAACCGAGACACATGATGATTTCTCAGAGACAGAGGAACGAGCGGCGATGGCAATATTGGTCAGGGACTCAAACGGTCCTTCGAACTTGATTCCGTTCTTGCTTGATGAGAGGTCTCCTCCGACAATATAACCCGTCACCCACACACCTTTCTCGCCCGCGTGTTCCTTGACCTGGGCGACTCCATAGGCCCTCGCCTTGGTGGTTCCGGCATCGTCCGATCCGCCTGAACCTATCTCGTATTCTTCCTCAGTCCATGTTCGCAGGGTGTCCACAACTATCGATAATTCACCGCCTTGCGATGAAGGATCGCTTTGAGCGGGGCATGATATCCCGAGAGTGAGCATGTCACGGGCAGCGAGATTCCTTGTAAGTAACCTCGTCGTCTTCGAGCCGTCATTAAGCATGACAGACAGACTTCCTGGCTTAAAGAAACCCATACGTTTCTCCGATGGTTTATAGGTCAGGGAGCCTTCTGTCGATGTGACTGCCATGGAACCTCCGGGATATGCCTTTGAGAAACCTGGATCTATCCTCAACCTCAGACCACAGTTGAGCTGGGCGCATTCAAGTGTGGCTCGAGTGACAGCGCCAGCCTTGACCACAACCACTTGCTCATCACCGAATTGCGGCATGTCGAAACCCGGGACTGAAAACTCCCTGGAGACGGCCGTGACGGTGTAAGAGCCTGGATTCACAAGCATAGACTCCGGAGAGTTGCCATAAGCGCCTTCATAGAGAATCTCCCCGGCGGAGTTACGCACTTTGAGTATGAATGAATCAGTGTCGGGCAAATCCGTGATAGCCCGTGTGAGAATGCCGGAGGAGAATCTCCAGCTCAGCGAACCCTGCCCGTTTTCAGATGGAAACTTGTTGCAGGAGGTTGTCAGACCTGGCATCAAGAAAAGGGCCAGGGCCAAGATCAAAAATGAATGTGAAAAAGTTTTCATAGCCTTGCGAAAGCATTAAGCGGCCGCATCGTCGCGAACCGTTTGCAAAGCTATGGAGAGCAAACAGAAACAAACTAGGAAAACAGAAAAAAAGAGAATAAAAAACAAAAATTTCCCTTTCCATGCGGCTGGGATGGGTATAAAACACGTAGCAATCGCAGTCACTGCGATCGCTACGCTACTTAACCTAAACTTAAACTATGAAAAACTTCATGACAAAAATACAAAATCTTTTGATATAAACAATTATTTGATGTCTTTTTTTAGACTTTAGATAAAAAAAATCTAACTATGGTGTCTCGACAGCAACTCCTTTTCAAGATCCTCAAGGCGGATTCCCATTTGCTCATTCAGGACAATCAGGTGATAAAGCAGGTCCGAGGCCTCATAGATATATCTGTTCCTATCCCCTCTCATAGCCTCCAGGATTGTCTCAACGGCCTCCTCCCCCTTAGTCCAAAGCGTACCCGACGATTCCCAAGTCAGCGGAACCGTCAGCGACCACTTCCGGGATGTCATCATCCCTGAGGTAAAGGAGCTCCAGAGGGAAACCCGAAGCCTTGCCGATGAACTTGCGCTTCGTGTCATCCACTTCAATTCCGGAGTCTCGCAAAAGTTTAAGGCTCTCCTCATTAAGCCTTCCCTTTGACTGGATAGCTAATCTTATCATTTTATTCATAAAAAAAGCGGCTCGCCATTTCTGGCAAGCCGATGTATTAGTCTGTATATTCAATACACCATCACTTACCAGACCTGCCGGACCGGAGAATGATGATGCTTATGAGCGTTCCTTGTGAACATAACTGTGGCAATATAGGCATTTTCTCTATATTTGCAACTATCCAAGACGGATTTTCGCATATTTGAGCAACAAGATCTTCTCGCCGTAGTTATCAAAAACGATTTTAGCCTTCAAATCAGGGACTTGGCCTGTTATCTCAAGTATTTTTCCGAAACCGAAACGATTGTGCTCAATCCTCTGGCCAACCTTCAGGTCGGTCATAGGAACGGGTGTGAAATTCTCATCCGGAATCTTGGGAGGCAAAGGCCTGTTTCGCAATGACTCCAAAGTGACAGGACCGGTTGGATTATGTTTCGGCGGGGTTGCCGGCGAAGCAGGCCTGGGCGTAGGGCGCCTTCCACTTCCAAAACCTCTGAAAGACCTGCCGAAACCACCGGAGAAGGTGTCATCGAACCCTTCCGACTCATCGTCATCACGAAGAGGATTAGCCAGATATTTCGGAGTTATCTCTTTGATGAAGCGGCTCGGGGAATTGGACTCATGCTTCCCGTTTCTCAGCCGGGTTGACGCGAACGAGAGGTACAAGGCTATCTTCGCCCTCGTCATCGCGACATACATCAGGCGCCTTTCCTCCTCAATGTCAGCGGGAGAGGCCAGCATGCCACCGGACGGGAACAGGTTCTCCTCAAGCCCGGACACGATGACATAGGGGAACTCAAGTCCCTTCGCGGAATGGACGGTCATCAAGGCGATCTTGTTCATCGTGTCCTCGTCACTCTCCATGTCCACATTGGACAGAAGGGAGATGTTCTCGAGGAAATCCCCTACCGTGACCACCGGATAATCGATCTGATCAGCATCTTCCACATCGCTATCGGCAAGCGATTCCTTCAAGTACTCGTCTTGCCTTTCCTCAACGAACTGTGTGGCGCTGTTGATAAGTTCCTCCACATTCGAAGCCCTTGACTGCCCTTCGATGGAAGTGTCAGCCTTGAAATGGGCATATAAGCCGCTGGCATCAGCCACCGCTTTGGCCAGTTCGTTGGCATTGGTCACAGGAACCTTGGCCGCCAGACCATCAATCATATCACAGAAAGACCGGATACGAGCCAGAGCGGGAGCCTTCAAACCATAATCGGCGAAATCGGTCGAATAGGCCGCCTTGAACATAGACAGCCCTTTCTGACGCGCCATTGCTGCAAGGGCATTTACAGATGTGTCACCGATGCCCCTGGCAGGCATATTCACAACCCTCTTGAAAGACTCGTCATCATGGACGTTGACGATAAGTTTGAGGTAGGCCATCATATCCTTTACCTCAGCCCTGTCAAAGAAAGAGTTACCCGAGAATATGACATAAGGAAGGTTCCTCTTGCGAAGCGCCTCCTCAAGCGCCCTGGACTGGGAATTCGTACGGTACAATATGGCGAAATCCTGATAGCGGGCATGATCCGAACGCATACGGGAGATTATCTCGGAGCAGATCATAAGCGCCTCCTCCTGCTCAGTGAAACACTTCATCAGACGGATCTTCTCCCCGGTCCCACCGACTGAGACGCAGGTCTTGGGGATGCGGCCTTCATTCTTGGATATCAATGAGTTGGCCGCATCAACTATATTGCCGGTAGAACGGTAGTTCTTTTCCAGCCGGAATATCTTGCAATCCGGATAATCCTTCTTGAAGTTGAGGATGTTCTCAATCTTCGCGCCACGGAAAGCATAAATGGATTGCGAATCATCCCCGACCACGCAGATGTTCCTGTGGACAGCGGAGAGCTTTTTTAAAATCAGGTACTGGGCATAGTTGGTGTCCTGGTACTCATCCACAAGGATGTGATCGAATCTCGACGCGATGTCCTCCAGAGCCTGTGGACTGTCCCGCAAGAGGATATTCATATTCAGCAGGATGTCATCAAAGTCCATGACTCCGCTCCGGCGGCATTTCTCGGTGTATAATGAATATATGTCACATGTCTTCGGCTTCCTGGACGCAATGTCTTTCAGAAGAATCTGCTGGTTGTTGCGATAGGCATTCGCGGTCACAAGGTTGTTCTTGGCAAGGGAAATCCTGGAGAGGATGTCCCTGGGTTTATAGACCTTGTCATCCAGCCCCAACTCCTTGATGCAGGCCTTGACCGCGCTTGTGGAGTCACTCTGATCATATATTGTGAAAGAAGGGGGATAGCCCAATATCCCAGCATATTCCCTTAAGAATCTGACGAATACGGAATGGAAGGTGCCCATGCACAACTTCCAGGCCTGCCTGCCACCGACCATCCTGGCGATTCTCTCCTTCATCTCGGTAGCCGCCTTTTTGGTGAAAGTCAGAGCCAGAACCCTGGATGGGTCACCACCCCGGGCTAGAATGCAGGCTATCCTGCTGGTCAAAACCCTCGTCTTACCGGACCCCGCCCCGGCCACTATCAGCACCGGGCCATCAAGATTGCTGACCGCCTGTCTCTGCTCCGCGTTCAGCCCCTCTAATACAGCGTTCTCAATGTTTTCCATAATGCTACGAAAATACGGAATTTTCCCTAAAAAATGAGTATATTTGCGGAATGTAAGCTGAAATAACTATCAACTTAATATCTACTAACAATAATGTCAAACAACATCGTGTTGAAAAAAGGGCTGAACATCCCCATCAGCGGGGAGGCTCCCCTTGAGACAATGAAAACGATCGTGCCTGACGTTGTCGCCGTTAAGCCCACTGATTTCAAGGGATTCTCCCCTAGGCTCATGGTGAAAGAGGGTGACAAAGTGCTTGCGGGATCGCCTGTTTTGGCAGACAAACAGAACCCGGATATCCTTCTGACCTCCCCTGTGAGCGGAACGGTCAAGGAAATCGTAAGGGGTGAGAAGCGCAAGCTCCTCGCGGTACTCGTCAAAGCCGAAGGCGACGAGGCCGTGGACTTCGGAGCCAAGGATCCGAAAGGTCTGAAGGCTGAAGAAGTCAAGGAGACCCTTCTCAAGAGTGGTTTGTGGCCAACTATCATCCAGAGGCCTTACGGTGTCCTGGCCGACCCGGCTCAGACTCCTAAGGCTGTTTTTGTGTCCGCTTTCTCAACCGCGCCTCTCGCGGCGGATTCCGAATTCGTGTTCAAGGATGACTTCGCCGCCATCCAGGCTGGAGTCACAGCGGTTTCAAAGATCGCTAAAGTCCACGTTTGTGTGAATTCCGAAACCTCCGCTTTCGCCAAGTTGCAGGATGCGGTTCTCCACACTGTCGTTGCCAAGAAGCACCCGGCAGGAAATGTCGGTGTGCAGATCAGTCACATCTCCCCTATCAAGAAGGGAGAGATCGTCTGGACCTTGAACCTTCTGGGCCTCGCCGCTATCGGCAAGCTTTTCACCACCGGCAAGGTCGATCTCTGCCGTAAGGTCGCCGTCACAGGCCCCGCCGCGGTTAAGACCGGCTATGTCACCGCCCTTCCGGGCACTCCTGTGAGCGCTCTCGAGGGCTGCTTCGACCCTACAGTCGAGACAAGGTTCATCAGCGGTGACGTCCTTTCAGGTGAGAACATCGGGAAAGATGGCTATCTCGGATTCTTCGACAATCAGGTCACCCTCATTAAGGAAGGCCGTGAAAGAGAAGTTCTCGGATGGGCGAACCCCTTAAGGTTCAACCAGTTCAGCTCCTCTATGGCTTATTTCTCCTGGTTGCTCCCCAAGAAGAAGTACAACATGGACACCAACACCCATGGTGGAGTGAGGGCTTTCGTCTGCTCCGACATCTACGGCAAGGTGCTACCTATGGACTTGTTCCCTGTCTATCTTATCAAGGCCTGCCTCGCCGGCGACATCGACAAGATGGAACAGTTCGGAATCTACGAGGTCCTTCCTGAGGATCTGGCCCTCTGCGAGTTCGTGGATCCTTCCAAGAACGACATCCAGGCCATCATCCAGAGTGGAATAGATCTCATGATCAAGGAAATGGCATAAAAAGGCAATGACTATGGAAGAAAATACAGTAAAAC
>JAEEGK010009892.1_pt1 | contig 22111 bp, 14 predicted proteins | sample 8958771 | NCBI WGS metagenome assembly JAEEGK01 (sample SAMN16246547, study PRJNA631951) | gut metagenome | biome: gut microbiome; feature: rumen; material: SC-attached | host: Bos | place: Iran: Karaj | collected 2018-10 | reverse complement strand
GACGCCCGCGCCGACGGCCGCGCCGAGGGCAACGCCGGTACCGACGCCGGAGCCTACACCGGAGCCCACGCCGTTCGGCCTGGTCTGGCTGCCGGACACGCAGGCGCTGATTTCAGGCGACGGGGAGCTTCTGTACCAGCTGGATCTGCTCGGCGAGGAGATCAACGCGCGCATCGTCCCGGACCATCTGATTGCGGTTTTGCACACGGGCGACATCGTGGACACGGGCGGGCGCACGCAGCAATGGGAGATCATCGGCCGCTTTGTGGATACGTTCATCGACCGGATCCCGTTCTATGCCGTCTCCGGCAATCACGACATCAGCAAGTACGATATACACGGCGAGGGCAGCTATTGGGCGTATCTTCGGCAGCCGTTCTTGCAGCGGCTTCCGGAGGGACAGACCTTCGAGGGCGGCAAGATGTTCTATGTGGTTCTGAACGAAGGAGAACGGCCGCTGCTGCTGCTCGGGATCGGTTACGACATGGCAAAAACCCGCGCAGAGCTTGACTGGATCGATGAAACGATGCAGGCGCATGCGGACATGCCGTGCATCCTGATGACGCATGCCTATCAGAATCGGCCCGGCGCCGTGCTCTGGTACTGCAGCCGTCTTGAAGAGCAGATCGTCAGCCGCTATCCGAATATCCGTTTGGTGCTGTGCGGCCATGCGCGCGGCTTCTTCCACAGCGTCAAGACCTATGACGACGACGGCGACGGCACAGAGGAGCGCACGGTGCACGTTCTGATGCTGAACGAGCAGAACGGCCGGTATCTGTATCGCGTGCTGTCGGTCGATATGCTGCACAACGCCGTTGCGGTGCGCACCTATGCGATCGGGTCGGACGAGCCGATCCCCGACGATCCGGACTTTCACGAGCCGGCCGATTTTACGATCGAAAACATCTTCTGACAGAAAAAAGGGCTTTCCGCCCTTTTTTTGTACAGCGATTTGCTTTTTCAGCCGTTGATGATGTACGCCGCGAGATTCAGATAGCCCGCAAAGCACAGCCAAAGCAGATACGGGATCTGTATCAGCCCTGCGCTTTTTCGAGCTTTATAGAACGCGACGGTCATCCAGATCGCAAGGCCGAGCATGCCCAGCAGGACAAAGAATGCCGCAAGCCGGAGCTTCAAGGCAAAGAACAGCGGCGACCACAGGAAGTTCAGCACAAGCTGCGCAATGAACGGGATCAGCGCGTCCTTCCATCCGCGCGGCACGGCGTTCCACACGAGCCCCGCGCCGAGGCCCATCAAGAGGTAGAGGATCGTCCATGCCGTGATGAACACCCACGGCGGCGGCTGCAGCGCGGGCTGGGGCAAAAGCGCGTTTTCGCGCATGCCGTTCATCGAGATCAAAGACGAGAGACCGCCGACCGCAAGCGGCAGCAGCGTCCATAAAAGATATGCAAGATCGGTTTTCTGTTTTCTGTTCATGGTGCTATTGTACGCAGAAAACAGCCGTTTTATGCAAAAAATGCGCAAAGCCTGCAGCCGGCTCTGCGCATTCTGCGCTGTTTGCTTCGGTTGTCCGGTTTCAGGCTTCGGGAGACGGACACGTCCGTATCCCGTTCCGGCTGCGGCCGGTGCCGCCCGGCGTATCTTCAGTCGATGAACACGCGCGTTTTGAGCCGCTGCATGGCCTCCTCGACGAGGGCAAACGGCAGGGCGACGTTCAGACGGATGCAGTCGGGATCGCCGAAGTCCGCGCCGCGCTGCCAGATCACGCCGGCGCGCACGCCGCGGCGCAAAAGCTCGTCCATCGTGATGCCGTGACGGCGGCACCATTCGCCCGCGTTCAAAAACAGCATGTACGTGCCCTCCGGCAGGAACATCGAAACGCCTTCAAAGTGCGTCTCCATAAAGTCTTTGACATAGCGGAGGTTCTGATACAGCACTTCACAGAGCGCGTCTACCCAGCGCGCGCCGTCCTCGGAGTATGCGCCGAGCAGCGCGTGCAGCGACAGCACGTTGCATGAATTGTAGTGCGTCGCGTCGCCGCAGTCGGTCACGGCCCTGCGCAGTGCTTCGTCGTAAATGATATGGTACGAGCCGATCAGCCCGGCGAGACTGAACGTCTTGCTCGGCGCATAGAACGCGACCGTGCGCAGCTTTGCGTCCTCGGACACGCTCTGCGTCGGAATGTGTCTGTGGCCGGGGAAGGTCAGGTCCGCCCAGATCTCGTCGGAAATGACCGTGCAGCCGCAGTCGCGGTACACCGCCATCGCGCGCTCGATCTCTTCACGCTCCCACACGCGGCCGCAGGGATTGTGCGGCGAGCAGAAAATGACGAGTTTCACGCCGTTTTCTTTGATCTTTCGTTCCATATCGGAGTAATCCATGCGCCACACGCCCTGCGCGTCACGGGTCAGCGGGCTTGTCACGATCCGGCGGTGCAGTCCCTTCAGCACATGCAGGAAGCCCACGTAGGTCGGGCTGTGCACGAGGATCGGATCGCCCTCGCTTGTCAGCGCACGCAGCACCGCGCTGACGCCGCCGAGCACGCCGTTTTCGTAGCCGATGTGTTCCTTCAAAAGCCCCTCGACGCCGTGGCGCGTCCTTTGCCAGCGGATAATCGCGTCATAGTACGCGTCCGGCAGCAGAAAATAGCCGAAGTTCGGATGCTCGAGCCTTTTTTGCACCGCTGCGACGACGCTCGGCGCGGTCGGAAAGCTCATGTCCGCGACCCACATCGGGATCGGTCGAAGGCCGTCCTCCACCGTGACGTCGGGATAGGGAATGACGTCGACCGCAAGCGCGTCCTTTCCGCGCCGGTCGAGGATCGTGGTGAAATCGAATTCCATAAAACCCTCCGAAAAAAGTGCGGCGGAGAAAACTCCTTCCCCGCCGCAGTCGTGTTTATACCGTTCTCTGTGAGATGCCCTTGATCGCATAGACCGTCCAGTCGTGATCGCCGAAGGACAGCACGGAATCGCAGAACGGGCACTTGATGCTCTCGTTGACCGACAGCGGCGCGCCGCAGTTCGGGCAGTGGCGCTCGGTGACGCCGGGCTCGAACGATTCGGTCGTCCTGCCGATCGGACGCGACATCGAATATTCATAGGTCATGAACTTCTCATGGTCCTTGCTTCCCGCAACCACCTTGCCGGTGGCGTCGTCCGTCGTGTAGTCGGTGATGCGCGTGTACAGCTCGGCAACGATGACGTCCTCGCCCTTGTCCTGATAGAAGCCCTTGAGGTCCACGGACAGCACGGCGATGCGCTCGACGTGGTTGGTGCGGTTCATGGCCTTGAGCTGCGTCATCTGGCGGTTAAACTGCTGATAGAGCGCGTCCGCAAAGTACGGGCGGATCGGCTCGACGTCGCGCTTGGTGCAGCAGTCCTGCATCTTGAAGTACAGGTTCTGCAGCCATTCCTTGAAGTCCTCGGGCGAGAAGTTCGGATCGTGCGCCTTGTACTGCTCGATCGGCGTCAGCATGGAAGCTGCGGTGCGCGTTGCGCCTGGCGCGGTCGTACCGCCATTGTTCCTTTTCTTCGAGAAGAAGATACCCAGCAGGATGATCGCCGCGATGCCGAGAAAGATCGGAAACGGGAAGTCGCCGGAACCGCTGCCGGAGCTGCGGCTGGTGTAGCCTCCGTCGTAGCCGCCGTCATAGCCGCCGTCGTAGCCGCCTCCGTCGTAGCCGCCGCCGTAATCGCCGCCGCCGGAGAAGTCGCCGAGATCGGCGCCGCTCGGACGCGGCACAAACACGAATACTGCAAGCAGCAATACCAGGAACAGAGCCGGCAAAGTTTTTTTCATCGTCATTCTCCTTCTCGTTCTATGTTCAGCCGTTCCGGATCGAGCGGATCAGCCAGAGGTCCTTTGCCGCGGGCAGGACCGAATCGCAGTACGGGCAGACGCCGGTTTCGTTCAGCGACAGCGGCGCGCCGCAGAACGGGCAGTGGACCGAGGTCTTTTCGCTCTCGCGTGAGGCGGTCACCGTGCCGACCGGGCGGACCAGCTCAAACGTGATCGTCCGGAACTGTTCGTCCCGGCTGCCGGAGACGATCTCGCCGGTCTCGGTCGACTGCGCCCAGCGCACGCAGCGCACATGCAGGTTCACCAGCAGCACATGGAGGCCGTCGCGCTCGGCCAGCGAGACCGGCTTTGCGTCGAGGATGCCGATGCGCTCGTAGTGCTCGGAAAGCTTTGCCCGCGCGAGCGTTTTCAGCTCCGTTTCGATCCGTGCGTACAGATCCCCGGTCATGTATGCCTGAAGCGGCGTCATATCGGCCTTCTGCCGACAGTCGCAGTACTGCAGCCAGCGGTTTTTGAGGAGCTCCATAAGGTCCTCCTCGGAGAAGTTCGGATCGACCGCGCGAAGCCGTGTAAGGATGTCGCTTCCGCCGGTTTCCACGGTGCACTGACCCGGCGCAAACGCGGTCGGATTGGCCTGCTTGCCGCTCTTGCGGCGCAGACGGAGAACGAGCGCGCCGAGCCCGACGAACGCGGCGACAAAAAGCACCTCGAACACGATGATCTGCCCGCGCGAACAGCCGGCGTTTTCGGCGCAGTCGCCGATCACGCAGCCGAGGCGGATCCCGTAATAGAACAGCCAGCCAAGGCCTTCGCAGTCGTCGCTGTCGCTGCTGCTGCCGCCGCCGTAATCGCCGCCGCCGGACCAATCGCCGAGATCGGCCGACGCCGTTTTCATACACGGCAGCGAGACGAGCAGCAGAACCAAAAGAATCAAAATCAGTCTGCGCAGCTTCACGGTTTTCCTCCCGAACATTCTTTTTACAGTATATCACAGATTTCGCGGACCGCAAGCCTGAAAATACCGGCCCGAATGTCACAGAGTTGTAAAAGTATTGGAAACAGAACGGCGGTTCCGTTGACCTTGCCGACCGCGCGTGATACCATACCGGTATCGAAAGCGCCGCATCCGGCGCGGAAACGAGGCGTTTATGAAGTGTAAAAACTGCGGCTTCGAGCTGGAGGAGGGCGCGCTGTTCTGCCGCAAGTGCGGGACCGCCGCGCCGAAGGAGCCCGAATCCCCGGCGAAAAAACCGCTGCTCAACCGGAAGAAGCTGCATAGCCGCGTTGCGCCGCTGATCGCTTTGGGCGTGCTGCTCGTCCTGGTGCTGATCGTCGTGATCGTTTGCGCCGCGTCCTGCAGCAAACGGACGACAAAATATGAGTCGCCGGACGCGCTGATCGACGACGTCGTCAAAGCGCTCGAAACGGGCGACGGGGCAAGGCTGTACGACATGACGAAGCTGTCCGAATCGTTCCTGGGCGCGCATCCGGAGACGTTCGGCGAGGGCGATTCACCCGCCGCGGTCATGAAGGGCTATTACACGCGGCTCGCCGACGACTTTTGCGCGCAGATGAACGAGCGGTTCCCCGAAGGCTTCCGTCTGGATTCGCAGCTCACCGCAGAGTTCCGGGTCGATTCGGAGATCTATGAGACGAACCGCGCGCTCGGGCTCGAGGCGGAGACCTGTGCGACCGTGACCGGTCCGCTCACCGTCAACGGCGAAACCGTGGCCGACCTGTATCTGGTGATGGTACAGCTGGACGGCACATGGCAGCTGCTGGTGCTGTATCTCTGCTGACGCTTTACAAAATCATGGATGAAAACTCCGCAAATAAGCGGAGTTTTTCATCTTCTTTATGCTTTTCAGTACCCGTCGTCAAGGCAGCTGACGACGGTGCAGGCGGTGCAGGCGGCGCAGCCGATGCTGCACGCGTCGCAGCCGGATGCACGGCGGGTCCGTCCGCCGGAGCAGGCGACGGCCATCGTCGTCAGAGCAAGAATAAAGAACAGTACGGACAGAAACACTCTTTTCATCGGAAGCACCTCCTTTTCTTTTCTGTATCGAGTATACCGCCGCCGCTCACGGCGCGCCAGATGCGCCGCGCGGCATTGAAGGCGTCCATTTGCAGAAAAACAGAGGAATAGCGCCGTCTATTTTTCCAAACCCGATGCGGACAATTTTGGGACAATCCTGTATAAAAACGCGGGATATCGCTTGTGCTTTGTGAACAATTCGTGTATACTGACTGTGATACAGACGGAAAGCGCTCACGGCGCGGAAAGGAACCCGTATGCGGCATTGCAATCGTTTCATCTCTGTTCTCCTTGTCCTCTTGCTGACGCTTGCCGTCCTTCCGGCGACGGAGGCGGCGGCCGGCACGCCCGGCAAGAATACCGGCACGCGCCATCAGGTCTGCACCGCGCTTTCGAGCCAGGCACAGGCGTACTACACCGGCAATTATACCTATGACGCTGTATCCGCGCTGACTGCGTCGGCAAGCGATCCGATGAACAGCCCCATGTTCAGCCGACTGCATACGCTGATGACGAACACGGTGGCAGGCTCCATCAACTATGACAGCCTGACAGACTACTGGCCGAAAACCGACGCGAACAACGGGTCCTCCAATCCGATCCTGATCTACGCGGACAAGGTCACAAGCTCCAACATCAGCCGGGAGCACGTTTGGCCGAAATCGCACGCCAGCTTTCATGAGAGCGGCGGCGGCGCGGATATCCACCATCTGCGCCCGGAGGATTCCCAGATCAACTCGACCCGCTCAAGCTACGTCTTCGGCAACGTTGTCGAAAAGATCAGCGGATATGAGTCGAAGGTATACGACGGGCAGGTCGTGCTCTGGTATACGTCGAGCGGCAACGGACTCGTCGAGGTAAAGGACAACGTCAAGGGCGACGTTGCGCGCATCCTGCTGTACGTATGGTGCCGCTGGGAGGAGCCGAACCTCTATGAAACCAGCACGAACCCGAAGCAGGGCTCGAACGACAGCGGCGGCAACGATGGCGTCAAGGTCATCGAATCGCTCGACACGCTGCTGGAATGGATGGCGACAGACCCGGTCGATACCTGGGAGATGTCCCGAAACGACCAGTGCGAGAAGGTACAGGGCAACCGCAACGTGTTCATCGACTATCCCGAATACGCGTGGCTTGTTTTCGGCCTGACCCCGCCTTCGAACTATCAGACGCCGAGCGGCGAGGCGATGAACACCTTGTCCTATACGATCACTGCCGTCGCGAACAACGCAGCGTGGGGCAGCGTGTCCGTGTCCGAGCGCACGGTCACCGCAACGCCGAACACCGGCTATTATGTGGCAGGCGCGACTGTTTCGCCCGCAGGCGCGGCGACGGTCACGCGAAACGGCAACGTCTTTACGCTGTCGAACGTGACGAGCGACTGCACGCTGACGGTCAATTTTGCGGCAAAGACGCAGGTCACGGTCTCCTTTGCCGCGAACGGCGGCACGGGCACGATGAACGCCGAAACCGTCTACGCGGGCGAGGACTTCACGCTGCCCGCCTGCGGCTTCACCGCGCCGGAGGGACAGCGGTTTGCGGGTTGGAAGGTGCAGGGCGGCGACGATACCGTCTATCAGCCGAACGAAACGTACACCCCAACGGCGAACACCGTCTTTGCGGCCCAGTGGAGGGAGCTTGGCGGGGAGGACGTCACCGACGCGATCGTTGCAGCCGATCTGAACACCGGCAACAGCTATACGACGACCACGGGCATCGAAAAGCCGTCCGGCGCGATCTATTCCGCGATTGCGATCAGAACGACCAAACAGAGCGCACTGACGATCCAGATCAACAACAAGAGCGACTCCGGCATTGTCTCCACGACCTCCGGCGGCAGCGTCAAACAAATCAGCGTCGCGTGGAACGCGGAAACAAGCTCCGGCAAGATCCTCAACGTCTACGGCAAAAGCACGCCGTATACGTCGCCGGCCGATCTGTACGACAGCAGCAAGCAGGGCACGCTTCTGGGCACCATCGTTTACGGCACAAGCACGGAGCTCAATATCTCCGGCAATTACGCCCATGTCGGATTGGTCTCGTCAGGCGGCGCAATCTATCTGAACCAGATCAATATCACATGGAGCGGCGACGCAGCTCCGACTCCCACTCCGACTCCGACTCCCACTCCGACGCCGACTCCCACTCCGACGCCGACGCCGACGCCCACGCCGACGCCTACGCCGGCTGTCGGCACAAAGACCTATGTGCTGGTGACGGATGCTTCGACCCTTGCGGCGGGCGATACGGTCCTGATCGCAAGCACCGGAGCAGCGGGAGCCGGCTATGTGCTGTCAAACGACAAAGGAAACAACCGCAATTCCTATGAGGTTACGGTGACCGCGGATAAAACCATCGTACTGACGGACGAGCAAATCGCAGCGGCGGCGGACGACGCGCTTGCGCATGAACTGACGCTCGGCGGAGACGCAACAGACGGCTGGACGTTCTATGACGCGGTATGGGGATCCAGCGGCGGCTTCCTGTCTGCAGTAGGCGGATCGAACAGCAACTATCTGAAGACGGCTGCAAGCATTGGTACTGCCAACAAAGAACGGTTTGATATCAGCGTAAACGGAAGCGCTGTGATTGACGGCAGAACGACCGCCACGACAAGAAAGGTGATCCGGTTTAACAGCTCCAATTCTCCAAAGCTGTTCAGTTGCTATACTTCGACAAGCCAGCAACCGGTCTATCTCTACAAGTACGTTAAGCCCGAGCCCAGGTTCGTAACGCAGAACCTGATCCTGTCCGGCGAGATCGGCGTGCAGTTCTTTGTGGACGTGAGCATGCTGAGCGAAGCCGAGTTGTCGGAAACCTATATGACGTTCACGATCGACGACAAGGCCGGAAAAGACGGAGAAACGCTGAAGGTCACGACGGTACCGTACAACGACGCGGAAGGCGCCGCGAACAAACGGGGCTTCAAGTTCTTCGTGAACGCGATCCAGATGGCGGACACGATCACCGCAACGCTGCATTACGGCGACGGGCAGACGATCGAAAAGACCTATTCCGTGAAGGACTACGTCGAAGCATGGGACGTCGCAGTCACGAACGGCACGACCGGCATTGAAAACGAGACCTTGCGGAATAAGACGACGGCACTGATTCATGCCCTTGCGGACTACGGCCACTATGTGCAGCTCTTCCTCAGCAGCGTGAACGGCTGGACGCTCGGCACGGACTATGCGGCGATGATGGAGAATCCTTACACGGGAAGCTACGACGTCGATGAGATCAAGGGTATCACAACGGCTGAGCCGTATCAGATGACCTTCGCAGGAAGTGAAGCGTTTAAGGATCCGTCCATGTCGCTGGTGCTGGACAGCGAGACCGCGATCCGCATCTTCCTCGCGAATGCGGACGGCACGAAGCTGAACGCGGACGACGTGACGGTCAGCGTGACGCCGCCGACCGGCATAACTTGGAATGAGGAAACCCAGCTCCAAAAGACGCAGAAGGGCAACCGCGTCATGGTCGAGATCAGGGGCATCAAGGCAGCCTGGCTTGCGGAGACCTTCACGATCGCCGCAACGAAAGACGGCAATACCCAGACGATCGAGGTCAGCGCGCTGTCCTATGTCGGCAGACTGCTGGCATCCGAAGCATATGCAAGCAATGCCGCAGCGCAAAACGCAGTCTGCGCGCTGTACGCATACGCGATGGCGGCAAGGGACTATGACAACTGATTCCAAAAGCACAAACAGGACCGCTTCGGCGGTCCTGTTTTTGCGCTCCCAAAAGCCTTCCCCTTGAGCGGTGATCGCGGCGTCAGCCGCGTTCCGCAAGGATCGGCAGCGAAAGCTGTTCGACGAACGTGTGAAAATCGGTGTCGCGGGAAAGCCATTCCTCGGCGCGGTCATACGGCACCAGCACCGGCATGCGCGGATGGATCGCGCGGATATTCGGCGCGGCGTCGCGCGTCAGGATGGAGAAGCAGGGGACGCGCTGCTCGTTTCTGCGGATGTACAGCCCCGCAAGGTACAGCGGCGCGCCGTGTTCGGCACGGAACGCAAAGCGCTCCTTGGCGCCGGTATCCGTTTTGTGCCATTCAAAGTAGCGCGAGGCGGGGATCAGGCAGCGGCGCTCGTCGATGCTCGTGCAGAACAGGTCCTTTTCGTCCGCCGTCTCGCTGCGCGTGTTGAACACCAGCATGCCCTTTGTCGGGTGACGGAAGCCCCACTGCATCGGAAACGCGCCGACGGCCCTTCGGATCGCGGACGGGGCCAGCACCGGCGCGACGTCGGTCGGCCGGATCTCGCCCGACGTCTTCATGCTTGCGCACAGGCGCGCGGAAAGATGCGTCGCCTGCCGGATGAATGCGTCCAGCCGCTCGTCCCGGATCTCTTCATAGAGTTCATATCGTCCGCACATATCGTCCTCCCATACCCGTATCATAGCAGAAATGCGCTGCTTCTGCAACCGCTTTCATGTAGTGACAAAGGGGAAACCATGTGGTATACTGATCACACACGGGCCGGCGATCGGGGAACGGAACGCGCCGGCGGATGAGGGGGACAGCGAAATGGGCAGAAGGACGATCCTTGCGATCCTGCTTGCGTGCATGACATTCTTTACGGGCATTCCGAGAGGAGAGGCGGCCGGCGTGCTCTTTGAAACGGGGAGGGCCGGCGAAAAGGAAGCGACGCTGATGGTCTATATGACCGGGTCGGACCTTGAAGCGGGCTCCGCGGCGGCGACGAAGGACCTGCAGGAGATGGCGGAGAGCGGCGTCGACCTTTCCGCCGCAAACGTCGTCGTGTATACGGGCGGCTCGCCCAAATGGCACAGCGACGTGCCGGAGGACGTGAACGCGATCCTTACGCTTCAGAAGGACGGCTTTCAGGTCGTCAAGACGTTCGAGCAGATGTCCATGGGCGAAGCCGGGAACCTCAGCCGGTTTCTGAACTATGCGTATCAGAATTATCCCGCAAAAACGTATGATCTGATCCTGTGGGACCACGGCAACGGCCCGGTGATCGGCTACTGCCTCGACAAGCGGTACGACAACGATACGCTGACGCTGCCGGAGATGCAAAAGGCATTCAGGGATTCCCCGTTTTCAAAGGACAATAAGCTCGGCTTTATCGGCTTCGACGCCTGCCTGATGGCGAGCGCGGAGCTGATCTGCACGCTCGGGGACTACGGCGAATACCTGATCGCTTCGCAGGAGACGGAGCCGAATTTCGGCTGGAACTACGCCTTTTTGGACGGGCTCGGAAAGCTTGCGCCGAAGGAGCTTGCATGCTCCGTTGCGGATCGGTATTATGCGTTCTGCGAAGCCTATTATGCGGAAAAGCCGCTGTTCCACGGCGACGTGACGATGTCGGTCACGGATTTGAGCTTTGCGGACGCATTGAAAACGGATGTGTGCGCGCTGTTCAAAAAGGCCGTGCCGGACGTGATGAGCCGGTTCAGCCGGATCGCGGTCTCCCGCGTCAACACGCGCGCGTTCGGCAGGGCAAGCACCGGTTCCGAATACGACCTCGTCGACCTTCGCTGCCTGTCGGACGAGCTTGCCGACTATTATCCGGAGGAAACGGCCGCGCTGTCCGGCCTGCTCGACGAGATGGTCGTGCATACGGTCGCCAATACGGAGCAAAGCAGCGGCGTCAGTCTCTATTATCCGTTCTACAACAAGCATTATTACAGCTCCGCGTGGAAGACGGCGTACCGGGAGATGAACGTCTTTCCGGAGTACATCAACTTCCTGAACCGCTACGAGCAGATGTGGCTTGCCTCCGACATGCAGGAGATGTTCGATACCGTTCTGAACGTCGAGCCCGGCGCGGAGGAGGGGGCCTTCTATCTGCCGCTGTCCGAAGAGCAGCTTGAGATCACGGCCGAGGCGCGCTACTACATCCTGCGCCGCATCGGCGAAGGCCTGTATGCGCCGGTCTATGTCGATATGAATGTGCAGAAGACCGACGGCGGCCTGCTTGCGCAGTTCGGCGGGAGCGTCATCTGCTACGAAACGCCGTTCGGGATCCGCGAGATCCCCGCAACGTATCTCCGGAACCGCATCGGCACGAAAATGGAATACAGTTTGCTCGGATTCATCCTGGAGCGGCCGGCGGCTGACGGAGGCTGGTCAAACGATATGCAGCACTGCGACCTGCAGCTTTCCGTCGACACGGCTGACGGCAGCGTCGAGGTGAAGGGGATCTATGTGTGGGACAGCGAACAGGGCGTGTTTGCCTCCGGCAAACGGCAGGAGGTCGATCTGTCCGAATGGACCTGGATGTCGTTTATGGAGCTCAGCTCCCGCTACCTGACCAGGGAAGAGAACGGCAGGATCGTCGGCTTCTGGGATTGGCCGGATAGAGGAACGATCGTGTTCGACCGCGTTCCGATCGCGGACGATCCGCAGTTCACCTTTACGCCGATGTATGACGACGGGTATGAATACTGCGTCATGTTCGAGCTCACGGACGTGCAGGGCAACAAGACCTGTTCCGAGCCGTATCCGCTTGCCGTTCCGAAAGCGCCGCCCGAACCGGAGCCGGAGCCGCTGTTTGCGGAGCCGGTCGGAAACGGCACGGCGGAGCTTCTGGTCAACGGCGTCCGCATGCGGTTCCGCGTGCAGGGCAGCAAGCTGGGTCAGCAAAAGTACTACGTGGATGTGACCAACGAGAACGATTTTCAGATCCAGGTCTCCTTTGACGGCATTTCCGCGCATTCCATCACATCGGACGAAAGCTGCTGGCTGTTTGCGATCGAACCGGGCGAAACTGCGATCGAGGAGTTTACCGCGCTGAACAGGATCATCTGGCAGAGCGGGAAGGGGGACCGGATCCGGCTTCGGGCGTCGGCGAAGAACAACGTGACCGAGGGAACGCTGTTCAGCAACCTGCCGATCGCGCTTGCCGATTTTGACGAGGTCGATCAAAACGCGTACATTTTCCCGGTGCTCGGCGCAAGCGCAAAGGAGCAGGCCCTGTATTCCGGGAACGGGATCGAGGTCACGCTGGTCGAGCTGGGCTTTATTCCGCAGCGCTATCAAGCCGATCCGGAGAGCGACGATGCGGAGCTGACCGCATTCTTCCGCGTCGACAACACGACGGACCGGAAGGTGATCGTCGCGATCCCGGCGTTTGAGATCAACGGCGTGCACGTCAGCAATGCGCGCGGCGCGATTATGGACACGGTCGAGCTGGCGCCGCACATGAGCTGCTATCTGCGGCGGAGCGTTACGAAGGCGGAAGCGCAGCGGCTTGCGCTGAAAAGCACCTTTTATGACGAGAACGGTCAAGCCCTCGAATTTGCCGACCGGTATCAACCGCTGATCGACGCCATCTCTTCGCTCTCGGCGCTGGTCGTGATCGCAAACGACGCGCATTGGTGCCCGATCGCGCTGGAGTCGCCGACGGACGGCGCGCCGTATACGCCGGAGGGCAAGCTGCTGTACGAGGACGACAAATGGACCGTTTTGCAGGAGCCGCCCGAAGACGGCATGCATCCGGATCTTCTTGCGCTGTGGGTCACAAACCGTACCGACCGGACGCTGTGCTACTATCTGTACTGCGGCAGCAAGTCGCTGGTGTATGCGGAGATCGGACCGAATGCGACGCAGCGCATTCCCCTGATGCTCACCGCCGAGCAGCGGGAAACGGAGTTTCATATCGGAAGCGTCCGCTGGCTGGAGGAGTACAACTATCAGATCACATACGGTTCGAGAACGAGATCGTTGGAGGAGTCCGGACAGTTCCGGATCCTGACCGCAAAGGAGGCGATGCATCCGTGAAGCGCAGACTGCTTTTGCTGCTGATGGCAGCGCTTTTGCCGATCGCATGCGGAAAAACCGATCCGTCGCCCACGCCGGAGCCGACCGCGTCCGCAGAGATCGAAGCGACGGAGGAGCCGACCGCGCCGGTCGAGACCGAAGCGCCCGGGGAACCCGAGCCCGCGGCAGAGGATCTGATCCCGGTCGAGCCTTGGCTGTATGCGCCGGAGGAGAGCCGATATGTTCTGGCAGAGATGAATGACGTCCGGCTGTCGATCTCGTTTACAAGATCGTTCCAGGACGACGTCGATATTGTCCTGTGGGAGGAAAACCGCACGGCACTTTCCATTACGGCGAGGATCACGGACATTACCCTGAACGGAACGATCCGTATGGCCGACGACGTGAATCTCCGGATGAGCGCAAACTGCGACGGAGGCAGTTCGGTCAAGACGTCCTTCAAGGAGGTCTGCGAGCTGATCGGCTACGAGAACATACACGAGCTGTCCGCGAACGTCCGGTTTGAGGACTACCCGGGACACACGGCGGCGATCCCGGTCACCATTTCGTTCCCGGAGGGGATCACGCCGCGCTTCTCGTACGAAGCGTATCTGGACATGCGCGCGGATCGTCAGGTGATCCGGCAGGACGACGACGTCACGATCGCGCTGCTCGGATGCGGACGGTTTGTCAATCATGAGGATTACAATTCGCTGAAGGGCATTCTGTGGATCGAAAACCACGGCAGCAAAACGATCCCGGTCGTGGTGTCAAACGTGTCCGTTGCGGGGATCACGGTGGAAAGCCATGCGGGACAGCGAACGCTGAAGCCGAACGAGAGCTGCCTCATCGATTTTTACATCCGGCAGGAAGCCATCGAAGCGGCGGGGATCCGATCCATCGACGCGCTGGATCTGCAGATCATGACAAGCGAAGAGGAAAACACGGGCGGCCACTTCCTTACCGGCGGGAGCTGGTATCCGGTCGTGCTCGCACAGTCCGGCGTCTCGGTCGAGCCCGATGAGACGGGGACGGTCGTCTATGAGGACGATCTGCTGACGCTGCGGCTCGTTCATACGGAGCTCAAGGAGTGCCAATACAGCAGCGGCAGCATTGCGGAGGTCCGGTATACGCTTCTGGTCGAGAATCGCCGCATGGAGGGCATCTCACTGAAGATAAACGAGCCGACGGTCAACGGCAAGCCGTATCTGAACGCCTATCACGATTCCGACTGGAACTATGTGGACATCTCAAACAATAACCTCGGACCGCAGAGCAAGGGATATATGGTTGCGCTGCTGCGGCTCAAACCGGAGGAGGTTTCGGACGGGACGCCGACGTTCTCCTTCCTGCTGAACGTGCTTTCACAGGGGCAGGACACCATCTTCTATACGACCGCGGAACCGATCGTTCTCGCGGATCAGAACTAACAAAGAAAAGGGGAGGAAACAATGAAAAAGACACTGTGTATGATCCTGGCGCTGGTGTTCGCCTGCGCGTGCATCCTCGGATGCGGCGGCAAGAGCGAAGAAAAGACGGAGCAGTCCGAAGCGACGCTGCCGCCGGATACGGTGCAGGAAAACAACGTTTCCGACGTCACCGGAACGGAACTGGATCCGGATGCGCCGCTGCCGACGGCGTCGTACAATGCAAGCCAGACGGGCTCGAGCGGCAGCACGCTGAACGGCGTCAGCTTCGTCATGATCTACAACCCGCTGATCTATGACGAAAACGATCCGGGGACGACCTATCGGACGTCTCTGAGCACGGGCACTTTCGGTTCCCAGATCGTGACGGGACTGAACCGCGCCGGCGAGCTGGAGGAACCGACGTCGGACCGCGAAATGATCTCGCCGCGTGATACGCTCGGCGATTTCGACAACAGCCGCGTTGCGCGCGAAAGCGGCAGAGCGGGCGCAGCGGACCCGATCTACCACCAGAATTCCACCCATGACTTTTTCGCGGGCTGCGGCTATGAACGCAGCAAGAGAAGCTTCACCTGCCTGTATGAAGGCGCGAACTGCTATATCTGGTCGCAGGGAACGGCTATCACCGCGGCGCAGGCCGAGAAGGTGGGCAAAACGTTTGACGAGCTGATCTATCCGACGGACGTCAACTACTTCGGCAGGGCGCGCTTCACGGAGAGCGGCGGCAAGATCAACATTCTGTTCTATCCGATGTCGCAGGCCGGGCTGTGCGGGTTCTTCCATTTATACGACATCTTCTCAACCTCCGAGCTTGCGGCGGAGCTGACGCAGCAGGAGATCGAGTATTACGGCTTTAACGCGGACCACGCGATCATCAACATCAACAGCAGCCGCCTGTCCTTCGATGAAAAGGGCGTTCTGTCCACGATTGCGCACGAGCTGCAGCACCTGATCTGCGCGTCGGACAATTTTTACTATATGAATACGCCCGATATGCGGACGTGGCTCAATGAATCCATGTCGGCGTATGCCGAGGAGCTGAACTATCCGGGCATCAAGGAAGAGGAGGAAGTGAACCTGACGCATTATGTCAGCGAAAGCTTCCGCAACGGCCAGTCCCTGTATGACTTCGAGAACAAGAACGATTCGTATTACGGCGAATACGGCACGGTCTATCTGTTCTCCCGGTACATTGAGAAGTATGCGGGCAGCGACGTTTACAGCAAGATCCATTCCTACTGGAGAGACAGCTACAGCGCGGATATCTCCGAGGCAAGCGCGCTGCACACGTCGGTCCCGGCGACCTTTGCCGCACAGATCGACAGCGCATACGCCTATCCGGCGACCCTTTCCGCCCGGTTTGCGAACAAGGACGACGAGTGGATGAGTAAGCTCACGCTCGACTTCTTCCTGGAGACGGTCAAGCCCGATCTGGCGAATGCGGCAGCATATGTCAACGGCCTGCGTCTGTACATGCTGTACGATCAGGTCAACCCGATTTCGATCGAGGGCGGCGGCCGCGTGCTGATTGCGACCGAGAACGGATCCTATACGATCCCGAGCGACGCGGACAAGGGGCTGATCTACATCGGCTTCGACGCGAACTTCAATCCCGTCACCGTGCTCTATCCCGGTGCGTGATTCCTTTGCGGCAAACGTCCGGAGCATTGCTCCGGGCGTTTTTATATGCAGCAATACAAGACAACTGCGGGCAGACTGCCGCGCAGCGCACTGACGTCTCCCGGATCGTTCGGATCGGTCCGGGAGCGTTTCTTTTTCACAGAACGTTTATAAATCCCGTGTCACATTTTTACGCGCCGATGCGTCTTTATCAGTAAGGAGGAGGGCGGAATCTTCGCGGTTTTTTATGAAAAAACGATTAAGCGCGGAAAATTCGATAGGATTTTACAACTCTGATACAACTTTGTGACAACTTTGTGACATCTCGGATTTATAATGTACTTGTAAACCGGATCGGAATTACAACTTGATTACAAGTCGGTAACAACTTATTCAAACGGATCCGGTAGAATGATTATCGGAGGGAGCCATGAAACGAATCGCAATCCTGTTCTTCGCGACGCTGCTGCTTGTCGGGTGTCAGCCGACGCCGGAAAGGGACGCGGTGAGAGAGAAGGACACGAACGTTTTGATTGACACGGTGCGCACGGAACAGCAGGCGCAGCAGGAGCGCGGCGAAGCGCTGCCGAAGGTACGTGATCAGGTTCCGGATCGCTTTACGGCGGATTTTTACACGAGCGCAAAGAACGTGCACGTCACGGCCGACGCGCCGATCCGCGTACTCACCGACGGTGTGTTCCCGGTGATTCGCGTGGAGCGCAAGAAGGTTTCGGCTGCGGACGCGGCGACGTTAGCAAAACGGCTTCTCGGTTCGGACAAGCTCTATGTGTGGTCGTACCGGATGACGCGCGAGGACCTTGAACACGAAATTGCCGCTTACATGCGCGAGCCGACGCCGGAACAGAAGGCGGAATGGATGCACGAGGATCCGGAGAATACCGAAGAACTCTGGAACGAGAACTTGGAAGCGCGCAAAAAGCAGCTCGAAGCGCTGCAGGAGCAGTACCGCAATTTCACGGACGGTGACACGCAGCCCTTCCCGGAATGGGACGGCACGATGCCGGAGGATTATAATCCGTATTTTGATTCGGTTACGCTCGTCGGCGATCCGTACGCAAACGGACAGAGCGAGCTGTACTGCGACCATGTCGAATGGCACGGCGAGGACAACGACGACTGGCCGCTCTATTTTACGGCTGCAGTAGACCCCGATGGGAACGAGACGTTCTGGCCGAGAGTCTTCGGCGACAAATCGAACGGCGAAATGGGCGCGGAACGGATCGCGCCGGAGTGCTGGAGCGAGGCGCGTGACGGCGCTTCGATCACTGCCGAAAAGGCCGCAGAGATCGCCTTGTCCTATATGGAGGGCTTCGGCGACTTCGCGGTTACGGATATCTACTGGACGAACAACAGCGTAAACGGCGGCGAGGGTGCGTTCATCCCGCACACATGGGCGTACGGCGTGCGTCTGACGCCGAAGCTGCACGGCGCATGGACGCCGTTCTGCCAGGTGTCGGCGACGGAGAACGATCCGATCACCGACGTGTCGCGCGGATGGGAATACAGCCGCGTGATCGCGATCGTGGGCGGCGACGGGACGCTGCTGGGTCTCGACTGGGTCGGCACGATTCGCGAGACGGAGGTCGTTTCGGAGGGGACGACTCTGCTGCCCTTTACGGAGATCCAAACGATCTTTGAGGAGCAGATCAACCGACAGCTTGCGAGCGAGGAGATGCGCGACGCGGTCCTATCGGTCGACGACGTGCAGCTTGGGCTGTTCCGCATCCGCGAGAAGAACGATATGGAACAAGGCCTTTTCGTGCCGGTATGGTACTTCCGCGGGACGCTGACCCCCGCCGAAACAAGCGTCTGGACCCGTGTACACTATTACGACAGTCAGCCGGTGCTGATCATCAACGCGATCGACGGCAGCATCATCGACGCGTACAACGGGTATTGAGCGCCTGCGGCGCAGTGATGTTTGCCGCTGCGCGGCAAGTGATGCGGCTGCGCCATGATGTGCGGCTGTGCCGCATGATGCGTGCTCTTCGGGCACATGATGGAGGATTCTCCTTCGGAGAATCCTGGAGTAAACGGGGCGACGTCCCCGGCGCCCCGTCGATGAATTGCCTGCGGCATGAATTGGCTTCGTCATGAATTGGCTTCGTCATGAATTGACCTTGCGGTCATGAATTGCGCCTGCGGCGCATGAAAGGATATCGGAATGAGACAGATTCTGGGTGATTTGAGGCGGGCGATCTTTTCAAGATCGTTTCTGATCGCGTTCGGCGGCATGACGCTGTGTCTGTGCATCGGCGTGTTCTCGAACGCTTTGGGCGTGTTTCGCATGGAGCAGCCGGAGGTGATGTACGGCTATCACAACGAGCTGCTGCTCTCGGCGCTAAGTAGCGACATCATCCTGTTCGCGGTGCCGATCCTTGCCGCGATCCCCTACACGACCGCATTCACCGACGACGTGCGCTCCGGCTATCTCAAGCCGTACCTGACGCGCACGAGCGTGTCGCGCTACATCCTCGGCAAGGGCCTCGGCGCGGCGATCTCCGGCGGACTTGCGCTGGTGCTCGGCATCCTGCTTGCGCAGGGGATCTTCCTGCTGGTCTTTTCGCCGATCGAGGTCTACGGCGAGTGGGCGGTCGAATCACGGATCCCGGACATCATCCTTCGCCTGTTCCTGTTCTTCCTGTCCGGCGCCATGTGGGCAAGCGTGGGCCTTCTGGCGTCTTCGCTGACGCAGAACGTGTACCTTGCGTACGCCGCGCCGTTCATCTTCTACTATGTGCTGATCATCCTGCAGGAGCGTTACTTCCGCACGACGTTCATGCTGAACCCGAAAAACTATCTGACGATGCAGGGCGCGTGGCCGCTTCAGGGCAAGAGCGCGGCGCTGACGCTTCTGATGCTCGTGCTCATCTTGCAGCTCGTGTTCTACATGACCGCGCAGAAGGAGCTTCGCGACGACAAGCGGCAAAAGCGGCATTACGGCGCGCAGAACCTGTCGCTGAAAATCCTGCAGAAGCGGCTCGACCGCGCAAAGCCGAAGAAGGTGCGCAGGCAGAACCCGGTGCTGTACACGCTGGCGCAGATCTTTGCGGTCGTGCGGTACAATTTCCGCATGTGGCGCAGAAATGTCCGCATCATCCTGACGTTCGCGCTCGCGTTCATCATGTGCTTTCTGCTCTCCGACAAGGCCGCGAGCTTCGCGTATGAGATGGGCACGGCCATGCAGGCGTTCGAGCCGTTCGTCTGGACCTTCGGCGACGCGAATTCCGTGCTGCTGATCTCGCTGCTGCTCGTTCTGCTCTTTGCGGACATTCCGTTTTTAGGCGCGGGCGTGCCGTACTATCTGGTACGCATGAAGCGCAGTACCTGGGCGTGGGGACAGCTCATCTATCTGATCCTTGCGACGCTCATCTATATGCTGTTTATCTTCCTTGCGACGACGCTGATCTGTATGCAGAACAGCTTTTTCGGCAATATGTGGTCGGAAACGGCGGCAATCCTCGGCTACTCCGGCGCGGGCAAGGCGGTTGCGCTGCCTGCGCTTGTCAAGACGCTTGAGATGTCGCGTCCGTTCCAGTGCGCCGCAACGATTTTCCTCCTGATGCTGCTGTACACGCTCGTGCTTGCGCTGCTCATGCTCCTCATGAAGCTGCTGCGCGGCAAGAGCGCGGGCGTGGTCGCGGCATTCGCGTTCTCGCTGTACGGGCTGCTCCTGAATCCGGAGCTGATCAAGCAGATGTTCAACCTGCCGGACGAGCTGATGTACAAGGCGAACGTCGCGGTGGGCTGGCTCTCGCCGCTGAACCAGGCGACGTATCACATGCACAACTTCGGCTATGATCTTCTGCCGCGGCTTTGGCAGACGTATCTGATCTTCGGCGGCATCATCGGGCTGCTGATGGTCGGCATTCTGCTCGCCATCCGCCGCTATAACTTCATGTTCCTCGGAACCGAGCAATCGTAAAGGAAGGAGAACGCTATGAAACGTATTATCATTGTCTGTCTGATCCTTGCATTGCTTGCTGCGTGTCAGCCCACGCCGGAAACGGACGCTGTGCGGCAAAAGAATCAGGACGCCATGATCGAGATGGCGCGCGGAGAAGGGACCGACACGGTCGAAAACCAGAACCCCACCGAGAGCGAAAAGGAGCTTACGACGCTCGATTACCGCGCGATGTATGGCATCCCGGAGCATCTTTCCGAAGAATTCTCCGGGTTGTCCGACAAGGTGACGATCATCGTTGATGCGGATATCAACGTGCCGGATCAGCCGCTGCCGATCGTGCGCACCGTGCCGAAGGACTTTTCGCAGGAGCAGGTCTATGACCTCTGGAACCGGCTTGTCGGCGACCGTGAAATGATTCTGGATCAGGACGTTGTATCCAAGGAAGTTATCGCAAGAGAAATTGAGTTCTGGATGCAGATCCAAAGCGGCGAGATCGTGAACGATATGTATACGCCGGAGGAAGCGGCGGAGCAAATCCGCGCGTTACAGGAACGCTATCAGAACGCGCCGGACGATGTCCCCATCCTGTATTCGGACGGCACGCTGGTTACGGTCGACGTAAAGGACGCGAACGGCAATGTCATTGCGCACCGGACCGAGCTGAATGCATACGAGCCGGGATACGGCTTATCGTTCCATGTGTCAAACTCCAACGACAACACGGAAACAATCTATGACAGCGATGGCGCGTTCATGGTGACGCGCGGCGGCTTCTTCTCCTACAGCACCACAGATCGGCCTCATGTCAGCAACGCTGCGAATGATCCCGAATTTATGCTGAAGCCGGGCGACCCGATCCCGGAGGAAGCGAATGACTATATCCATACCACGCCCACCGAGATTCGGGCGCGCGCAAACGCCCTGCTTGAACAGATGGGCCTTTCCGATCAATTCGGGATTTTTGAAATCCGTCTGATTCCGGACAAGCGGTGGGCAGGGATTGTCGAAGGCCTGGGTCACACCTACAAGCTGTTGGGCTATGGGTACCAGATCACATACACACGGTTGGTCAACGGCGTTCCGGTCTGTGCAAAAAACGGGCTCGGCGGCAAGCTGTTCTGGTATGAGGAAAAGATGGCGCCGCAATGGATCTATGAGACGATGGTTGCGTTCTTTGATGACAGCGAAGATGTGGCCTTTGATTGGGGCGCGCCGATCGAAACGCTGGAGGTCATCGAACCGAATTGTCGGCTGCTGCCGTTTTCCGAGATCCAAAGCGAGATGGAAAACAAGCTGCCGATGCTTCTGGAAAAGAGCATCAACCGATACGAGCATTGCGAGGCAAGGGTGCAGCGGATCGAGCTGGGTCTCTGGCGCATTCGCGAAAAGAACAACATCGACGCTGGACTGCTGGTTCCCGTTTATTGCTTTTATCTGGACCTGACCTATCGGGACAGCGACGGAGACGATTCGCGTGACACGGATATTCTGATCATCAACGCGGTCGACGGCACGGTCATTGATCCGTATAACGGATATTAAGGAGAATTACTATGACAAACGCAATTGAAGTACACGATTTGGTAAAGGTGTTCGGGCAGGACACGGTGCTG
>JAEEGK010009891.1_pt1 | contig 22114 bp, 20 predicted proteins | sample 8958771 | NCBI WGS metagenome assembly JAEEGK01 (sample SAMN16246547, study PRJNA631951) | gut metagenome | biome: gut microbiome; feature: rumen; material: SC-attached | host: Bos | place: Iran: Karaj | collected 2018-10 | reverse complement strand
GACGTTGAGGAGACCGAAATCCCCCCGCAGGACGGACTCGACGTGCAGGTAACTCTCGACGTCAACATCCAGGATATCGCAGAGAAAGCCCTGCTCCGCAGGATTTCCGGAGTCGAGGACCTGGAAGCCGGCTGCGCCATCGTGATGGAAGTGGCCACAGGAGAAATCCGGGCGATGGTCAATATGGAGAAACGTCCTGACGGCCAGTTTACGGAAACCTACAACTATGCCATCGGCCGCACGGGAGAACCCGGCTCGGTGTTCAAGGCAGTCACCTTGACTACCGCCCTCGAAGACGGCCTGATCACCCTCGACACCGAACAGAGAGCCGACGTGATCTGGCACTACGACAGGGCCAACCGCAACTTCGAGGACACATATCTGCGAAACTACTCCACAATCACTGTACGCAAGGGCCTTGAAATATCCTCGAACAACGTGTTCCGCAGGATTGCGGCCGAATATTACGGAAGCAGGCCCCAGGACTTCGTCAACAAGGTGGTCAACGAGCGCAAGGTTACCTACAACTACGACTTCGACATACCCGGTATGGGCAAAGCTACGGTACGAACCCCCGAAGACAGGCTGTGGAGTCCTTCTGACCTTCCGCAGATCGGAATGGGCTATGCCGTGGAACTCACACCCCTGCACATCATCACATATTACAACGCCATCGCCAACGGAGGCGTGATGGTCAAGCCCCATATCTTCAAGAATCTCCAGCAGAACGGCAAGATCGTGAAGGAATACGGCGTGGAGACCATCGGCCGCATCTGCTCGCCGGCTACCGCCGACACGGTAAAGGCCGCCCTGCGCAACGTGGTGATCGGCAAGAACGGCACCGCCCGCACTGCGATGAAGGACTGCAAGGTAGCAGTGGCCGGCAAGACCGGAACCGCACGCGTCTCATTGCCCAGCGGAGGCTATGTGGACCGTTCAGGCCGCAGGAAGCATCAGGGCTCGTTCGTCGGATTCTTCCCTTATGAAAACCCGAAGTACTCGGTGATCGTCGTGGTATGGTCAAGGCTTGCAGACAAGAACTTCTACGGCGGAACCTGGGGAGGTCCGGTCGCCTGCGAAATTGCGAACAACATATATGCATCCAGCCCCCAGTGGAACGAAAAGATAGAAGAGGGCAGCGTAATGCCGGCCCTTGAGGCTTATACCGAGCAGGATGCCGCAAACGACAGCATAATCGGTGTTCCCGACGTGATGGGAATGGGTCTGCGTGACGCCATCTACACTCTCGAGAGCAAGGGATATACGGTGGCCAGCAGCGGCCGCGGAAGCGTAGTGAGCCAGGACCCGGTTGCCGGAGCCCTGATAGACAGCGACGCCCAGTCCGTAACGATTGTATTAAAGGATTGACTATGAAACTGACGGATTTACTGCAGAATATCGAAGTATCGGAACACAGCGCGGAGCTTGGTGCAGACATCAAGGACATCTGCTTCGACTCTCGCAAATGCAAGCCCGGTTCATTGTTCGTGGCTGTCGACGGCAACCTGTCCGACGGACACCGGTTCATACCGAAGGCCTTGGAGAACGGGGCTGTCGCAGTCGTTTACCAGAATCCCGAGTATGACGGCAAGATCGAAGGAGCCGCCTCGGTGAGGGTCGCAAGTTCCAGAAGCGCTCTCGCACTTATGGCGTCTGCCTTCTATGACAATCCCTCTTCGAAGCTGACGCTGGTGGGTGTCACCGGAACCAACGGAAAGACCACCACCGCCACCCTGCTCTACGAACTGTTCACCCAGCTAGGTTATCACTGCGGACTGCTTTCGACCATAGCCAATTATATCGGACGCAACCAGCTTCCCGCCGACCATACCACTCCCGACCCCGTCGAGCTGAACGGCCTGCTGGCCGAGATGGTCGACAGCGGATGCCAGTACTGTTTTATGGAAGTCAGCTCGCACTCCATTGACCAGGACCGCATCAAGGGCCTGACCTTTGCCGGCGGCATATTCTCCAACCTCACCCACGACCACCTGGACTATCACAAGACCTTCGACAACTATCTGCGCTGCAAGAAGAGATTCTTCGACGAACTGCCTGTCGGCGCCTTCGCCCTCGTCAACATTGACGACCGCAACGGAAGGGTGATGGCCCAGAACACCGCCGCCCGCGTCTATACTTACTCCTGCGGCTCTATGGCCGACTTCAGGTGCAGGATAATGGACCAGACGATGGAGGGAATGCTCCTCAAGATGGACGACACCCAGCTCTGGACGATGTTCATCGGAGCCCACAACGCCCACAACCTGCTGGCGGTATACGGCACGGCAATGCTGCTTGGAGCCGACAAGGACGAAGTCCTCACCATAATGAGCAAGCTGCGCGCCGTCAACGGAAGGCTCGAATACCTTCGCGGCGGCAACAACGTTACAGCCGTAGTCGACTATGCCCACACTCCCGACGCCCTGGAGAACGTGCTGAAGACCCTCAGGGAGACCGCAAAGGGCGAATACCTGATCTGCGTGTTCGGATGCGGAGGAGACCGCGACAAGACCAAACGCCCCGAGATGGGTGCGATTGCAGGGAAATATGCCGACAGGGTGGTCGTCACGAGCGACAATCCCCGTCACGAGAATCCCCTGGACATAATGAATGACATCAAGGCTGGAATGGACGCCAAGACCAGGGCCAAGTCCATATTCATCGCCGACCGCAAGGAGGCCATCCGCTCAGCCATTATGTTCGCTCCCGAAGGTGGCGTAGTCCTGGTTGCCGGCAAAGGTCACGAAGACTATCTCATTGTAGGCGACGAAAAGATGCATTTTGACGACAAGGAAGTCATCGCAGAAATATTTGACGAACTGAAAGCTTAACCAGACATGCTATATCACCTTTTTGAATATCTCAGGCAGAGAGGAACTGATTTCTCGGGAATAGGACTGATGCAGTATATCTCCGTGAGAGGCATACTCGGCAACATTACCGCCATCATCATAGCCCTTGTCGCCGGCAAGAAAGCCATCGGAATCCTGCAGAAGAAACAGATTGGCGAAGAGATACGCAACCTCGGCCTCGAGGGCCAGCTGTCGAAGAAAGGCACCCCCACTATGGGAGGAATAATCATCATCTTCTCGCTGCTCATCCCCACCCTGCTCTTCTGCGACCTGAGCAACACAAACACGCTCCTGCTGATATTCACTACCGTATGGCTCGGATTCCTGGGCTTTATGGACGACTACATCAAGGTGTTCAAGCACAACAAGGAAGGCATCAACGGCAAATACAAGATCATCGGACAGGTGGTTCTCGGCTTGGTAGTCGGACTGGCGCTGTGCTTCGACGAAAGCCTGGCTTTCCGCGAGAGCAATGCCGTCAAGGCTTCCGAGACTGTCGAGCAGACCGTGTCAGCCACCGTGGCAAGTTCCGACCCGGCAGAGTCGAACGCGATAATGACCACCATCCCGTTCGTCAAGAACAACGAATTCAACTATGCCTGGCTGAGCCCGTTCAAGGGCAAGGCAGGTGACTTTTTCTCCAAGCTGCTCTACATCCTGGTCATCATATTCATCATAACGGGCTGCTCCAACGGAGCAAACCTCACCGACGGAATGGACGGACTGGCGACCGGAGTGAGCGCCATCGTCGGGGCCGCGCTGGGAGTACTGGCATACGTCTCCGGCAACGTGGTCTATGCGGACTACTTTAATATAATGTATATAGGGAACAGCGGCGACATAGCCGTGTTCATGATGACCCTTATAGGCGCACTTCTCGGATTCCTGTGGTACAACTCCTACCCCGCCCAGATATTCATGGGCGACACCGGCAGCCTGACGCTCGGAGGAATCATCGGCGTATGCGCAGTGCTCATCCGCAAGGAACTGCTCCTCCCGATACTGTGCGGCATCTTCGTGGTCGAGAGCCTGTCGGTCATCATCCAGAGAACTTATTTCAAGTATACAAAGAAAAAATACGGTGAAGGCCGCAGGGTGTTCAAGATGTCCCCGCTGCATCACCATTTCCAGAAAGAAGATATAGACGCTGTTATCAAAAAACCCGTCAAGGCCCACCCTGAGGCAAAGATCGTGATGCGTTTCTACATCGTGTCGATGGTGCTTGCAGTCTTGACGATAATCACCCTTAAAATCAGGTAGACGATATGGAAAGAATCGTAGTTTTAGGTGGAGGCGAAAGCGGCACCGGAGCCGCAGTCCTTGCGAAGGTCAAAGGATTCGAAGTGTTCCTCTCTGACATGGCCCGCATCGGGGAAACCCACAAGGCGATGCTCGACCAGTACGGCATCGAATATGAAGAAGGCGGCCACACTCCCGAGAAGATACTCAACGCATCCTGCATAGTCAAGAGCCCGGGTATTCCGGAAACCGCACCGCTGGTGAAGGAAGCGTATGCCAGAGGCATCGACGTCATCTCCGAGATCGAGTTCGCAGGCCGTTATGACAACTCCAAGAAGATATGCATAACCGGCAGCAACGGCAAGACCACTACCACCACCCTGATCTACTATCTGCTTCAGAAAGCCGGAATGGACGCAGGACTGGGAGGAAACATAGGCAAGAGCTACGCTCTCCAGGTCGCAACCGAGCATCACGACATCTATGTCCTGGAGATCAGCAGTTTCCAGCTTGACGGGATGTACGACTTCAAGGCCGACATCGCCGTGCTGCTCAACATAACCCCCGACCACCTGGACCGCTACGGCCACGATATGCAGAACTACATAAACGCCAAGTTCCGCATCACCCAGAATATGCAGGCCGACGACTGCTTCATCTTCTGCTCGGACGACGAAGTCACCGTCAGCGCCCTTGAGAAGATAGTCGTAAAGGCCAAGCAGCTGCCTATCACCCAGACCGAAGAAGTCGACGAAGGCGCCTTCCTCAACGACAACATCATGGTGGTTCACTACGGTGACAGCTCATACGAGATGGACATCAACGACCTGCGCATCGAAGGCAAGCACAACGTCTACAATTCGATGGCCGCAGCCCTGACCGGAAAGATAATGAACGTGAGCAACAAGGTGATCCGCGAGGCCCTGAGTTCATTCACGGGTGTCGAGCACAGGCTCGAGAGGGTGCTGTCGATAAAGGACGTGATGTATATCAACGACTCGAAGGCAACCAACGTCAACTCCACCTGGTATGCCCTTGAGAGTATGAAGACTCCTGTCGTCCTCATTATGGGCGGCAAGGACAAGGGAAACGACTACTCGGCCATTTATGACCTGGTAATGAAGAAAGTCCGCGCGATAGTATGTCTCGGCGTGGACAACAAAAAGATACACGAGTGCTTCGAGGATAAGGTCGACGTGATAGTCGACACGCTGTCGGCCGAGGAAGCTGTGCGTGCAGCATCAAAGCTTGCAAAGCCCGGCGACACCGTGCTGCTCTCGCCCTGCTGCGCCAGCTTCGACCTGTTCAAGAGCTATGAAGACAGGGGACGCCAATTCAAGGATGCCGTAAGGAAACTGTAAGGATGAAAAACTTCATCAAAGGGGACAAGATCATCTGGTTCATAGTGATAATGCTGTGGATGGTATCACTGGTTGCAGTGTTCTCATCCGGGTCTTTCCTTGCCCGCAACGGACAGACCGGCATAGAGAAGACCAACGTCCTCTTTGAACAGCTGCGGTCCATCGCTATGGGCTGCGGCGCCCTGCTCCTCTGTTATTTCATTAACATAGGTGTATACCGAAAGATAGCGCCGATCGCCTTCGGCATATCAATAATAATGCTCCTGATGCTTTTCGTCCCCGGTCTGCGGGCCGAGACAAACGGCGCGGTCAGGGGCCTCAAGCTGGCCGGACACACCATCCAGGTATTCGAGTTCGTGAAGGTAGGCACAGTGCTGTTCATAGCCTGGGTGATAGAGAAGTATGCCGACGAGATGTATCTCTTCAAGGATTATCTGCTCAAACTGCTGATGTGGATAATCCTCGTGTGCGTGCTCATCCTTCCCAACAGTTTCTCATCAGCCCTGCTGATCGCACTTGTCAGCTTTATGATGATGTTCTTTATGGAGATCCGCGGAAAGCATCTGTGGCTTACGGCGGGAGGAGCCGTCGCGCTGGTAGCCCTGCTTTTCGCAGTCTACCATCTCTCGCTCGGCCTGTTCGGCGACAAAGCCAATGACGTAGGCATATTCAACCGTCTGGCTACCGTTGAAAACCGAATAAAAAGTTTTGCAAGCAGCGAAGAAGACAGCACCCTGGACCTCTCCAAACTGACGCCGGCCCAGCTTCAGAAGATAGACAATGAGAACCGACAGAGCGAAAACGCGAAGATCGCCATTGCCGAAGGCGGAATCTTCGGAAAGGGAGCCGGACACAGCACCCAGCGCTTCACCCTGTCGATGGCATTCTCCGACTTCATATTCTCGATAATCGTGGAAGAATACGGGCTGATTGGCGGCATATTCGTGATAGCGCTATATCTGATTTTCCTGTTCCGCTGCATATCCATAGCGCGCAAGTGTACCGCACCGTTCTCTCAGGCCCTGGTACTGGGCCTTGCCTTCCTGATTACTACGCAGGCATTCCTCCACATACTCGTGAACGTGAGGCTGATACCTATAACCGGACACACGCTGCCTCTGATAAGCCACGGAGGCACGGCTTTCCTGGTACTGTCGGGCGCTGTGGGTATGATACTTTCTGTGAGCAGGACCATAGACAAGCAGCTTGAAGATCAGAAACAGGTAGAACTGAGCGAGGAGGGTGAAGTTCCCCAGACCGCCACGGCAATTGAACAAGACAACAACAATAAAGAAACATACGACAATGAGCAGGATAATAATTAGCGGAGGAGGCACGGGAGGCCACATCTTCCCGGCCGTGTCTATAGCGGATGCGCTCAAACGCATCGAACCGGACTGCGAAATTCTGTTCGTGGGTGCGCTGGGACGTATGGAGATGGAGCGTGTGCCCGCAGCTGGATACAAAATAGTGGGCCTGCCAGTGGCCGGCCTGCAGCGCAACATCTCGCTGAACAATCTTGCCCTGCCCTACAAGGTGGTGAAAAGCATACGCGAAGCCGGCAAGATCATCGACGGCTTCAAGCCTGACGTCGTTGTGGGTGTCGGCGGATACGCGAGCGCACCGGTGCTCTGGTCGGCATCACGTAAGAAGATACCCTGCCTGATACAGGAGCAGAACTCTTTCGCCGGTCTGACCAACAAGATACTCGGCAAGCGTGTCGGCAAGATCTGCGTGGCATACGACAATATGGACAAGTTCTTCCCGGCGGACAAGATCGTCTTCACAGGCAATCCCATAAGGCAGGACATCTCCCCCGCCACCGCGGAGCAGAGAGCCGAAGGCTACAAGTTCTACGGACTGGATCCTGCAAAGAAAACGCTGTTCGTGGTGGGTGGAAGCCTCGGTGCGGCCACTCTCAACGCAACGATGAAGAAATGGATAGAAGAGAAGAGCGCCCAGGCCGACTACCAGGTGCTCTGGCAGAGCGGCAAATACTATAAGCAGAGCGTCGACGCCTTTATGGAGGAGCACAAGCCCTCAAATGTCGTGAACCTGGAATTCATCAAGAGAATGGACCTGGCATACGCAGTGGCCGACGTCATAGTATCAAGGGCCGGAGCAGGCACGATTTCCGAACTCTGCGTTGCCGGAAAAGCCACCATCTTCGTACCTTCGCCGAACGTTGCCGAAGACCACCAGCGGCACAATGCAATGGCCCTCGTGGAGAAGGACGCGGCAATGATGGTGCTGGACTGCGATGCAAGGGAGAAACTTATGGATACGGCCGAAGCCCTGCTCAAAGACAGTGAAAAGATTGCCTCGATGGAGCGCAACATACTCCGTCTCGGAAAGAAGGATGCGGCTGAAAAGATAGCACAGATGGTGCTGGAAATGAAAAAGTAGGATTTGAAGATGTACGAGAATTATTATTTCATAGGTATAGGCGGCATAGGAATGAGTGCCATAGCCAGATATTTCAAGCACGAGGGGAAGAACGTTTCGGGCTACGACCGCACTCCTTCCGCGCTTACGGCGCAGCTGGAGAAGGAAGGCATCGAGATTCATTACGAAGACCGCCCCGACCTCATACCTTTCGACATAGATAATACATTTGTAATATATACTCCTGCCATACCTGCAGAGCTGAACGAGCTCCAGTATGTCAAGGAGCACGGCTATGCGATTTGCAAGCGCTCCAAGGCGCTCGGACAGATCACTGCCGGCAAGAAGTGCCTTGCCGTGGCAGGCACTCACGGCAAGACCACCACAAGCACCCTCGTATCACACATACTCACTGTCAGCGAGGTGGGTTGCAGCGCGTTTCTGGGAGGCATATCAAAGAACTATCACAGCAATCTGCTGCTGTCCCATTCCGACTACATCGTGGCCGAGGCGGACGAATATGACCGTTCTTTCCTGCAGCTGCATCCCGACACCGCAGTAATCACGGCCATCGACGCCGACCATCTCGACATATACGGCGACTATCAGCACGTCCGCGAGGCATTCGGACAGTTCGCCGCCCAGATCGTAACAGGCGGGAAACTCATCCTCAAGAACGGAGTCGACCTCCCGTGCGAAGGAGTCAGGGCGCGCATCTACAGATATTCGTTCGACACTCCCTGCGACTTTTACGCAAGCGACATAAAGCCCCTGAGCTACGGCAAATTCGATTTTACCCTGAACTACCCGGGCGGAAAGATCGAACACTGTACAGTGGGCATACCCGGCTGGGTGAACGTCGAGAATGCCGTTGCCGCATCGGCCGTCGCTCTCTGCAACGGCATAACACCTTCTGCCATCAAGAAGGCGCTGGCTTCCTTCCAGGGCGTGGAGCGCAGGCTCGACATCCATCTCAGCAACGAACGGCACGCATACGTGGACGACTACGCCCACCATCCCAACGAGATCAAGGCTGCCATATCTTCGATAAGGGACATCTATCCCGGCAGGAAGATACTCGGCATATTCCAGCCTCACCTCTATACCCGCACCCGAGATTTCGCCGACGGCTTCGCCGAGGCTCTCAGCGGGCTTGACTCCCTCATAATGCTGCCCATCTACCCTGCAAGGGAAGAACCGATCGAGGGAGTGAACAGCGAGATGATCCTCGACAAGGTGACCATCGCCGACAAGGTGATAGTTCCCAAGGACAAACTGATGGACACCGTGGCATCCAGGGACGTAGACGTACTGGTGACCTTCGGTGCCGGAGACATAGACCGTTTCGTCAAACCATTTGAAGAATATATGGCCAATGTTTAAAAAGATTCTTGCGATATTGTTCTGCCTGGTCGTGACTGCCATCCTGGGAGCCTACTTCTTCTTCGTGTCCCGCCTGGAAGCGAAGGAAGTGCCCACGCTCACCTGCAGCAAGATCAGGGTATCGATACAGGACAGTCTCTCCAAGAATTTCATATCCATTGCCGAAATAGAGCGTATGGTGGCCGACAGCGTGCTCGGACGCAGACTCTCGGACATCAACACGTACGCAATAGAGAAGAACCTCACAAGGTCGGGCGTCATATCCACCGCCGAAGCCTATACCGTATATCCGGACGTCTTCAACGTGGTGGTTACACAGAGGGAGCCGGTACTCCGCATCAAGACAGCGGACAGCGATTTCTACTGCGACCGCAGCGGATTCGTGCTACCGGTGGCCGGAGCCAGGGCCCTCGACCTTCCGGTCATTACAGGCCGTCTTCCCTACAGTCTGCAGACCGGCCCTACAGAGGGCACCGAAGCAGCCCAGTGGCTGGGCGACCTGCTGACATTCACTGAGAGGGTGCGCAACAATGCCTACTGGAGCGACGAAATCGAGCAGATAGAGATGGCTGCAGACGGCAATATGACCCTGTATCTGCGCAAGCGCGCTTTCCGCATCCTTTTCGGCAGCGCCACCGACCTGGACGACAAATTCCAGAAGATGGCGGTATTCTACAAGACCATCCTCCCTACGGAGGAAGGCGCGAAATACAAAGAAGTGAACATCAAGTACAAGAACCAGATAATCTGCAAATAGAACCGTTATTATGAACAAATTACTGACCGTTGTTGAATTATGCACCACGAAGGTAGCCGTAGCCGTAGGTGAGAACACCGACTACGGTGTCCATATCATTTCGCACTGCACCGTCCCGGTCCGCAAGATGATAAGGCATGGAGAAGTAGAGAACACCAAGAAGGTTGTGGAGGCCCTCAAGACTGCAGTGGAAAAAGCACAGTCAGAGACCGGTTATGTCATTCACGATGTGGTTCTATGCCTTTGGGGACAGTCAATCCGCACCATTCAGGTCAAGGTCTCAAGAGAGCGCAAGCGTCCTGACGACTTCATCGGAAGCCAGGAACTCAGGGTGCTGAACGACGAAGCCCTCAAATACAAGATCGGCTCTGAAGAGAAGATACTCAAGGCCATTCCCCAGGGGTACGACATAGACGACCGAATCGGCGTAGCCCCCAACGAGGTGGAAGGTATGAGAGGCTCGAGGATAGACGCATACTATATGCTTGTAGTCGGCAAGGAGCAGTCAGTACGTGCCAAATACGACGTGCTTCGCGAAGCGAACCTCAACGTCATCCACACGGTCATCTCCCCCATCGGCTCAGCGGCCGCAGCCCTTAACGGCAACGAATCAGAAAACGGAGTAGCCCTTCTGGACATCGGCGCCGGAACCACCGACGTCGTAATTGTAAGGGATTCCACCATACGCGAAGTCGCCTGCATCCCGTTTGCGGGACAGAGCGTGACCGACGACATCAAATCCGTGGCCTGCATCACTTCCGAAATGGCCGAGCTGGTGAAGACCAAATTCGGAACCTGTGTGGCCGACGGAGTCAACGACACCAAGAAACTCGTCATACAGGGCACCGGCGGCAGTGCCAGCAGCGACGTTCCCCTGCTGCTTCTCGCCCAGGTGATCGAAGCCCGTATGAGCGAGATCTTCGAAGCCGCAAGGTACATAATTGAAGAAGCCGGCTATGGGGACAAGATACCTGCAGGCGTCGTGCTCACAGGCGGAACCTGCTATATGGAGAACATCCGCGACCTTGCCAAGGCCATATTCGAGAAGAACGTCCGTCTGGCCAATGCCGGCGGCAATATCACAGACAGTTCCGAAGAGAGCTGCTTCGACACCTATGCGACTTCTATCGCGGGAGCCATGATGGTGGCTTTCGACGAAATAGATCCCGACCGTCTTTCACAGCGTGTTCCCCTGCCCGAGGAAGGCCCCGCTAAAAACATATTCGGAGAAGATATAAAGGAAGAACCGGGGCAGAAGCAGCAGCCTGCATCGTCAGGCATATTCGGCCGCATAACCGGCAAGGCTTCCAAACCGGACAAGCCCAAAGATCCCAAAACCAAAGAGCACAAAGAGTCAAAGAATTCTTTTTCCGATATGCTCGGCGGCCTCTTCGACGGACAATACAACAACAATGCATAATTCATCTCAATCAATGGAAGACGTACTTATACCTGCCAACTGGAATATGAAGAAAAACATCATCAAGGTGATCGGTGTAGGCGGAGGTGGAACCAATGCCGTTTCATATATGTACAACCAGAAGTTGTCTGACGTGGATTATGTGGTCTGCAACAGCGACTTCCAGCACCTCAACGACAGTCCTGTGCCCAACAAGCTCCAGCTCGGTCCGATGACCACCAAAGGTCTGGGATGCGGAACTGACCCTCTGATGGGCCGCAAGGCTGCCATCGAGTCGAAGGAAGAGATAGAGAAGATACTCGACGACGACACACAGATGGTATTCATCACCTGCGGAATGGGCGGAGGCACCGGCACCGGAGCAGCCCCCCTTATCGCAGAGATGGCCAAGGCCAAGAATATGCTTACCGTGGGCGTCGTAACCCTTCCCTTCAGGGATGAAGGTCCCGAGTTCCTGTACAGGGCCAAGGAAGGCATCAAGGAACTCAACAAATATCTCGATTCGCTGCTTATCATCGACAACGAGAAGATATACGATGTATACGGCAAGCTGGACATTTTCCGCTCGTTCCCCAAGGCCGACGAAGTGCTCGCCACCGCCGTGCGGAGCATCGCTGAGATCATCACCAGCCGCGGCGTGATCAACGTGGACTTCGCCGACGTGCGCAAGGTTATGAAAGACAGTGGCATGGCCCTTATGGGCATCGGCGCCGCCAACGGTCCCGACAGATGCAAGAAGGCGGTCGACATGGCATTCTCTTCACCTCTGCTCAACGGCATCAACATTTCAGAAGCCACCAGGGCCCTGGTGAACATCACCTCGAGCTCCGAAGAGGACAATGCGCTGCGCTCGGAGGAACTCTCGCAGATTATGGACTACATCAAGAGCTACACCGGCGAGACAAGCAACTTCAAGCGCGGCGTAGTGAAGGACGACAGCCTCGGCGACAAGATCAGCGTCACCATCATCGCCACCGGCTTTGCGATGGGCACACTGCCGTTCATCGATGAGAACGTCATCAACAAGGACAATATTATAGTAGTAGATATGCCCAAAGACGGCATCAACTACAAGAGCGGCATTCCTTTGCTGCCTACGGAGACCGTGGTGGTCACCAAGAGGGAACTCGTAAGCGGCAAACCCGCGCTGGTGGTTTCTTCCGGAGAAGAGATCGCCCGTCTGGAAGCAGAACCTGCATATTACCGTCGCGACCGTACTCTCAAGGAGCAGAAGGCCGCACGCCAGTCAGCTAACGATAATCTTCAGATATGACAAAGAAACAGACCATAGGCATGGCCTCCGACCACGCAGGCTATGAACTCAAGGAACAGCTGAAGCCATTTCTCAAGGAGCTGGGTTACAAGATCAAGGATTTCGGCGCACATTCTGCCGAAAGCATGGACTACGCAGACACCGCCCACCCGCTGGCAGAGGCTGTGGAAAAGGGTCAGGTGGATTTCGGAATCGCGATGTGCGGTTCCGGCAACGGCATATCGATGACTCTCAACAAGCACCAGGGCATTCGTGACGCCCTCTGCTGGATTCCCGAGATAGCCGCTCTTGCCAAGCAGCACAACAATGCCAACATCATCACCCTTCCGGCACGCTTCATTAGCGAAGAACTGGCGAGGGAGATTGTGCTTGCCTACCTCAATGCCGAATTCGAGGGCGGAAGGCACCAGAGGCGCATCGACAAGATTCCCATCAGCTAATGGGCGAACCGCTGCTTATCGACCGCAATTTCCGGGGCAGCGTCGGCAATCCGGCCGACTGTCCCGACGGGATACTCATATGCCTCGACAAGCCGTATAAGTGGACATCTGCCGACGTCGTCCGCAAGATCAAGTTCTTCCTCCAGAAGACCTATCACATAAGGAACCTCAAGGTCGGCCACGCCGGCACCCTCGACCCCCTGGCCACAGGAGTGCTGGTGATTTGCATCGGGAAAGCCACCAAGATATCCGAAAGCCTGCAGGCCCACCGCAAGGAATATATAGCTACGATTGAGTTCGGAGCGACCACTCCTTCCTATGACCTCGAAAAGGACTACGACGAGTTCTTCCCCTTCGACCATATCGACCGCAGGCGTATCGAGGAGGTACTGCCTTCTTTCCTCGGAGAGCAGGACCAGATTCCACCTGTCTTCTCCGCAAAGATGGTGAATGGCGTCAGGGCCTACGAGTTCGCAAGGGCCGGAGAAGAAGTGGAGCTCAAGAGTTCCCGCATCGACATCGACCGCATCGAACTCCAAAGCTTCACCGAGGCCGCGGACAGTCCCACCGGCAGGCCGAGGGCAGAGATTCTGGTGGGATGCAGCAAGGGAACATATATCCGTTCACTCGCCAGGGACCTCGGACTGGCCCTTGGAAGCGGAGCACACCTGACAGGCCTTATACGCACTGCTTCAGGCGATTTTAAAATAAATAACTCGATTTCTTTGGATTTTATAACTTCATCTAATACTTTTGCGCATTGAATTCCCGACTTATACGCAAATAATGAAGTTATCTCAATTCAATTACCCCTTCTCTCTTGACCTGCTGGCCAAATATCCGTCAGATTTCCGTGACGAATGCAAAATGCTTGTCCTCCACAAGGACACCGGCGAGATCGAGCACAAAATCTTCAAGGATTTCATAGACTACTGCGAAGAGGGCGACCTGTGCGTCTTCAACGACACCAAGGTCTTCCCCGCAAGGCTCAAGGGCAACAAGGAAAAGACCGGGGCTGAAATCGAGGTATTCCTTCTCAGGGAGCTCAACCGCGAGCAGCGTCTTTGGGATGTACTGGTGGATCCTGCCAGGAAAATCCGCATAGGAAACAAACTCTATTTCGGCAAGGACGACTCACTGGTTGCCGAGGTGATCGACAATACTACTTCACGCGGCCGCACCCTGCGTTTCTTCTATGACGGTTCATACGAGGAATTCAAGGACACCCTCTTCAAGATGGGTTCACTCCCCGTACCCAAGATCATCCGCCCCGAAGTCGAAGACATCGACACCGAGCGCTTCCAGACAATCTATGCAAAGCACGAAGGTGCCGTGGCGACTCCCGCCGCCGGACTGCATTTCAGCGAGATCCTGTTCAAGAAGATGGAAATCAAAGGCGTAGACAGCGCTTTCCTTACCCTGCATATGGGCAACGCCCACTTCCATAATGTGGACGTAGAGGACCTTTCAAAGCACAAGATGGATTCTGAAAGGCTCATCATCGAAGAGGAAGCCGCCGACCGCATCAATGCCGCCAAGGCTGCAGGCCACAAGATTTTCTCCATCGGAATCACCGTCCTCCGCGGACTCGAGACATCAGTCACCACCACCAACCAGGTGAAGCCGTTCGACGGATGGACCAACAAATTCATATTTCCGCCATATCAGTTCGCCATCCCGAACGCACTTGTCAGCAACTTCCACCTTCCCTGGTCGACGATGCTGATCAACGTCGCCGCATTCGGAGGCTATGAGAACGTTATGCACGCATACGAGGTAGCCATTGAAAACGGCTATAAGTTCGGCACTTACGGAGATGCGATGCTGATTATCTAAATACGGATTCCGGTTTCTGTATCAGCATTCGTAAAAAAGTGTCGGGATTGTCGTCCCGACACTTTTTTTGTCCCCTGCAATAGATACCTTCCATTCAAAAAAAGAATGGACGAAAAGGTATATCTCACAGCCCTCAACAAATGTTTCTTCGGCTCCTGGAACATTGCCCACCGGCTCCTGCAGCATTTCGGTTCTGCGAAAGCCGTCTTTTCCGCCGGGTACAGGGAACTCGCCGGCCTTCTTCCGGGTATGGATGCAACTCTCATCCATCTGACGACCGGAGAATTGACCGACGGGGCTTTCAACGAACTTGAATACTGCCGCAGGGAGGGGCTTCAGGCCATCTCGATCAATGACGACGGCTATCCGTCCAGGCTCGCCCAGACGCCCGAGGCTCCGCTGGTGATATTCAGCAGGGGCAGCCGCAGGCTGGACGGTGCCAGATTCCTGTCGATAGTGGGGACAAGGCACTGCACCCCGATGTCGGGAAAATACTGCGACATGGTGGCCGAATATCTGTCTTCCCTCAAAGTCAAGCCCGTCATTGTCAGCGGAATGGCCTACGGGATAGACACTCTCGCACATCGGTCGGCCCTGCGCTACGGCCTGGATACGATCGCGGTAACTGCGACCGGGCTCGACTCGGTCTATCCGGCTTCCAACCGGAACCTGGCGCCCAGGATAGAAGAACGCGGAGCGATAGTCACCGAGTTCTGGCAGCAGACTCCGCCCTACCCTTTCAATTTCGTGAGCCGCAACCGTATCGTGGCCGGACTGTCTGACGGCACTCTCGTGGTAGAATCCAGGCTGCGCGGCGGTAGCCTGATTACAGCCAGGGCTGCCTTCAACTACAACAGGGAGGTGTTTGCCTTTCCCGGCAGGATCGAGGATGAATGCTTCGCAGGCTGCAACGAACTGATAGCCGCCGACATCGCCCATCTTGCAAGGGGAGCGGAAGACATCTGTCGGGAGCTGGAATGGGCATCCGAAGGAAGAGGCGGCGGCAACGGCCGCTGGAAGTCTGTTCCTCCTGAGAAGATGGCCGTCCTGCAGGTTTTGCGACGCGGAGGTGAAATGGATGCGGCTCAGATAGCCGCCTGCTGCTCGAGAAGCGTTTCCCAGGTCTCCTACCTTCTTCTGGAGATGGAAATTGAGGGTCTCGTCAAGCATATTTCTGCAAATAAATATGTAAATTTGTAAGAATACGTTTACAATGATTGACACTCATTCCCATATTTACGATGAAGCGTATGACGCCGATTTCAGCGAAGTGCTTCAGCGCGCCAAGGATGCCGGGGTTGAAAAAATGGTGATGCCTGGTATAGATTCCAAATGCCACGGCAGGATGATGGAGTTCACCCGGCGCCTTGAGGGATATGCCTACCCCGCCATCGGTCTCCACCCCACGTCGGTCGAGTCAAACTGGAAGGAAGAGCTTCAGTTCGTATGGGACAACTACCGCGAAGGCGAATTCGTGGCTGTCGGGGAAATCGCCCTGGACGAATATTGGAGCAAGGATTTCCTGGAGGAGCAGAAGCGCGTCTTCGAAGACCAGCTGACCTTCGCCTGGGAGAAGGACCTGCCCGTCATCATCCATTCCCGCAATGCCACCGAAGACATCTTTGAATGCCTCGACAGGGTGGGCAGACCGGTCCGCGGTGTGTTCCACGCTTTCAGCGGCAGCTATGAGACCTACTGCCGGATCAAGAAATCCTACGAAGGGTTCAAGATCGGAGTTGGCGGCGTGCTCACCTACAAGAACTCCCATCTGGCGGCGTTTATGGACAGGGTTCCTCTCGATGACATACTGCTCGAGACCGACGCCCCCTGGCTGACGCCCGTCCCCTTCAGGGGAAAACGCAACGAAAGTTCCTACATCAGATATACAGCGGAAAAACTCTCTGAGCTCAAGGGCGTCTCTTTTGAAGAGACCGACTCCGTCACCACCGCGAATGCGATAAAAATGTTCGGAATATGACAAAAGTCCTGATCGTATACACTGGAGGCACAATCGGAATGAAGCAGGACAGCGCCAGCATGGCCCTGGTGCCCTTCGACTTCGCCCAGATCCTCAAGGAAGTGCCAGAACTGAGGAAGTTCGACCTCAGCATAGACGCTTATTCTTTCGACCCCGCCATTGACTCCTCGGACGTCAAGCCTGCATTCTGGGTAGAGCTTGCCGAACTCATCCGGGACAACTATTCCAGGTATGACGGTTTCGTGGTCCTGCACGGCACCGACACGATGGCATTCACGGCTTCGATGCTGAGTTTTATGCTCGAAAACCTCGAAAAGCCCGTAATCATCACCGGCAGCCAGCTTCCCATCGGCGTGCTGCGCACCGACGGCCGCGAGAACCTGATATCCTCGATCGAGATAGCCGCTTCCCAAAGGCCAGACGGCAAGCCGTACGTCCCTGAGGTATGCGTCTTTTTCGACAATGAACTGTACAGGGGCAACCGTACCTTCAAATACAGCGCAGAATATTTCAATGCTTTCAAATCGCCTAATTATCCCCTGCTGGCAGAGGCAGGAATACACATAAACTTCAATGAACCGGCCATCAGGCATCCCGCGAGCTGGGGCCACCCGTTGTCGATAAGCACGAAACTAGATACCAGAGTAGGGATTCTCAAGCTGTATCCGGGGATGCCGCAGCAATATGTGGACACGGTCCTTTCCACGAAAGGCATGAGGGCGATCGTGATTGAAACCTTCGGATGCGGCAACGCCCCGGGGGAAGCCTGGCTCCTCGACAAGCTCCGCAAGGCTGTCGACGAAGGGATCATAGTGGTGAACGTGACCCAGTGCGCAGCGGGCAGCGTGGATATGGACGCATACGCTACCGGTATGACGCTGAAGAACATCGGAGTGACCAGCGCATACGACTCGACGTTCGAAAGCGCGGTCACGAAACTCTACTATCTGCTGGGAAAATATGACGACAACGGAACGGTGAAGGATAAAATGTCAGAAAACATTCGTGGAGAATTTTCGAAAAAACAATAGCATTTCCGATTTTTTATACTAAATTGCACGATAATTTATGACTTGGAATATTCCCGGTCATAGGAGAGAAAACTAAAAAAACTATTTAATACATTGTTTAATAATTAATTAAAAACCCTATGAAAAAATTTTTCATGTTTTTGGCAGTAGCAGGTGCTCTGACTCTCTCTGCAAACATCTACGCCGCTGCTCAGGATGAACCGACTAGCGCAACAGAAGTCGTTACTTCTTCTGACGATGCTGCAAATCCTTTCGCTGCAGCTAAAAGTGACCAGCCTCTCCATCAGGCTCTGAAGGCTAAATTCATCGAAGGTGGTGCCGGCTTCATGGCAACAGTTTTGTTGTGCCTTATCTTCGGTCTTGCAATCGCTATTGAAAGAATCATCACTCTCAGCCTCGCCCAGACCAACAACAAGAAACTTCTCAACAGCGTTGAAGAAGCTCTGTCAAAGGGTGACGTTGAAGCAGCCAAAGAAGTTTGCCGCAATACCCGCGGACCTGTAGCAAGCATCTTCTATCAGGGTCTCCTCCGTATGGACCAGGGTGTTGAAAACGTTGAAAAAGCAGTCGTTTCTTACGGTTCAGTACAGATGGCCAAACTTGAGAACGGTCTTACTTGGATTTCATTGTTCATCGGTATCGCTCCTATGTTGGGATTCATGGGTACTGTGATTGGTTTGATCCAGGCCTTCGACGCCATCGAGGTAGCAGGTGATATCTCTCCGGCACTCGTTGCAGGTGGTATGAAAGTCGCTTTGATCACTACCGTAGGTGGTTTGATCGTCGCTATCATCCTTCAATTGTTCTACAACTATCTCGTATCTAAGATTGACACCATCACCAGCTCTATGGAAGATGCATCAATCTCTCTCGTTGACCTCGTTGTTAAATATCAAAAATAGTATATCATGAAATTGGCTCGAATCTTAGAATTAATACTTCTAGGTATTTCTGCCGTTCTTCTGGTGCTGTTCTTCACATCACCTCATGATACGGCATCCGATCCGATAGTCAATACATACCTCTATTGGACATACATCCTCTTCTTCGTGGCTCTTGCCCTTCTGGTTATCTTCCAGCTTATCCAGATCTTCAGCTCTAAGAGGGGTATAATCAATTTCCTTCTCCTCATCGTAGGCATCGCCATTCTCGTAGGCCTCTCATTCGTTCTTGCAAAGGGCGGTCCCGTGAACACTTCAGTTGCTTACACGGAGAGCGTATCTAAATTCAGTGATGCTGCTTTGATTTTGACATACATCCTCGGCGGCGCAGCAATCGTTGCCCTTCTGTGGTCAGTTATCAAAAACGCTTTTACAAAATAGTTAAAACCAAGCAATCAACATGGCAAGCAAAAAGACTCCCGAAATTAATGGTAGTTCTATGGCGGATATCTCCTTCATGGTGTTGATATTCTTCCTCATGGTAACTACTATGGACCAGGAAAAGGGCCTTTCGCGTCGTCTTCCTCCTATGCCAGCCGAAGATCAGAAAGTTGAGGACCAGAAAGTCAACCGTCGTAACATCATCATTGTGAGAATCAATATGAACGACCGTATCTTCGCAGGTAACGAGGCAATAGATATCAGCCAGCTGAAAGATAAAATCGTAGAATTCCTTACCAACCCCACCGACGATCCGAACCTTCCTGAGAAGGAAATCAAGAACATCGAAGGCTTTGGAAATTATCCTGTTTCAAAGGGTGTGATTTCGCTGCAGAACGACCGTGGTACAACCTACAGCAAGTACATTGAAGTACAGAACGAGCTTGTACGCGCCGTCAACGAAATCCGTGACGAATTCGCAATGCAGAACTTCGGCAAGAAGTATGCTAGGCTCAGCGAAGAGCAGCAGCAGATCTGCCGCGACTGCATCCCGCAGAACATCTCAGAAGCAGAACCTAAGGATGTTACTAAAAGATAAGGAGTATCAGTATGGCAAAATTCTCTAGAAAAGGCAAAGGCGGACTTCCTGCTATCAGCACGGCGTCCCTTCCTGATATCGTATTCATGATCCTGATGTTCTTCATGGTGTCAACCAGTATGCGTCAGACCGACCGTATGGTGAAAGTCACCCTGCCGCAGGCATCAGAGATTATCAAACTCGAAAGAAAAGACCTCGCTTCTTACATCTATGTAGGAACTCCGTTGAACCAGTATCAGGCCAAATATGGTACTGACAGCCGTATCCAGCTCAACGACTCGTTCCGCACCATCGATGAGATCAGGGACTTCATCGCTGCAGAGCGTGAGAACCTGAGCGAGTCTGACCGTCCGTTCATGACTGTATCTATCAAGGCTGACGAGGACACCCGTATGGGTATCATCACCGACATCAAGCAAGAGCTTCGTCGCTGCTCGGCTTTGAAGATCATGTACGGTGCCAGATAATTCTTAGCATACTCAATAGAAAGAGAGGCTGTCCAATTGGACAGCCTCTCTTTCTTTATTCAAATATAAGACGAATTATTCGGCAGGTGTTCCCAGCGCTGCGAGGGCAGCATCCATACGGGCAAGCGTTTCTTCCTTGCCGATAAATTCACAGATTGCAAAGATGCTGGGGCCCTGGCTGATACCAAGAACAGCCAGACGCAGGCCATTCATCATCCGGCCGAGGGGCAGACCGTTGTCAGCAGCCCACTGGCAGATGAAAGGCTCCGTTTCGGCCACTGTAATGCCTTCCAGAGCAGCGAACTTCTCGCGAAGGATCTTGAACCTTTCGACATCCTCGGCCTTCCAGAACTTAGATACAGACTTCTCGTCGTAGTTCTTGGGGGCCTCGAACATATAGAGAGTCAGAGGGAGCAGGTCTTTCAACAGGATGGCCCTCTCCTTGATCAGGGAGACCGCTTTGGCCGCACGCTCTTCCTCAACGGCGATGCCGCGCTGTGCAAGCATATCTTTCAGCTGTGCACCGAGGAACTCGTCGCTGCTGTTGCGGATATACTGTGCATTGAACCATTTTGCCTTGTCCTGGTTGAAACGTGCGCCTGACTTGCTGACCTTCTCCAGTGAGAAAGCTTCTACAAGTTCGTCCATCGTGAAGATTTCCTGCTCTGTGCCGGGATTCCAGCCAAGAAGTGCCAGCATATTGATGAATGCCTGGGGAAGGTATCCTTCCTCACGATAGCCTATCGAAACTTCACCTTCGGCCGAATGCCATTCGAGCGGGAATACCGGGAAACCGAACTTGTCGCCGTCACGCTTGCTGAGCTTGCCCTGCCCCTGCGGCTTGAGCAGCAGAGGAAGGTGTGCGAAGCGGGGCTGGGTATCTGTCCATCCGAACGCTTTATAGAGAAGATAGTGCAGAGGCAGTGACGGAAGCCACTCCTCTCCCCTGATCACGTGACTGATCTCCATCAGATGGTCATCTACGATATTTGCAAGATGGTAGGTAGGCAGGCCGTCGGCAGACTTGTAGAGCACCTTGTCGTCAAGAGTGCTTGTATTGATCGAAATATGGCCACGGATGATGTCATCCATTTCCACATTCTCGTTCTCAGGCATTTTGAAACGGATCACCCAGTGGTTGCCGTTTGAAAGGCGGGCCTTTACCTCCTCGGCGGGAAGGGCCAGGGAGTTGTTGAGGCTGCCGCGTACTGCTGCACTGTATGAGAAACTCTTTCCCTGGGCCTCAGCTTCCTTACGGAGGATGTCAAGCTCTTCAGCAGTATCGAAAGCGTAATATGCATTGCCGCTTTCAACGAGTTGAAGGGCATATTTGAGATATATCTCCTTGCGCTCGCTCTGACGGTAAGGAGCGTGGGGGCCGCCTTCGCGGATGCCTTCGTCAAGCTTGATTCCGCACCATTCGAGAGCTTCCATAATGTATTCCTCTGCGCCGGGAACGAACCTCTGGGAATCGGTATCTTCTATACGGAGGATGAAATCACCGCCTTCGTGGCGTGCGAAAAGATAATTATAGAGAGCTGTACGGACTCCGCCGATGTGGAGCGGACCTGTAGGACTGGGAGCGAAACGCACCCTTACGCGCCTGTTTGTAGTCATTGCTGGTTGTTTTTATAAAAAAAACTGCCCGTAAGCAGTTTTCATTTGTACTCGATAGGAGAATCGAACTCCTATTTAGAGATTGAGAATCTCTTGTCCTAACCGTTAGACGAATCGAGCGTTAGTGGAATGCAAATATAAAACTTTTTTAATAA